>Ga0153954_1000044_pt1 | contig 124007 bp, 105 predicted proteins | sample TSFL038MetaG_FD_102277 | JGI IMG/M metagenome (GOLD analysis project Ga0153954, IMG submission 102277) | Attine ant fungus gardens microbial communities from Florida, USA - TSFL038 MetaG | ecosystem: Host-associated > Fungi > Mycelium > Unclassified | place: USA: Florida, Wekiwa Springs State...
ACAGACCGGCTTCTCAGACAAGCGGGCGCCCGATCTCCCAATGATGACCGAAGGGGTCGACCACACGTCCCAAGCGCCACCCATAGACCTCCTCTACCGCGGCCACCTCACGAGCACCTGCCGCAATGGCCTGAGTGAAGGTCGCGTCGGGATTCTGCACGGTCAAGATCATTCGAGCAGAACCGCCGCCCAGAGACTCCGGACCGAAGTTACCCAACTCCGGCGACTCGTCGCTCAGCCAGAACTCCGCCCCCTCAACCGACAGTCGAGACACCACCCCACCCGTGGGATCCTCCACCCGGTAAACCTCGATCGCCCCGAAAGCCGATTTGTAAAATTCCACGGCTCGTTCACCGTTCCGAACCAACAACATGGGCGCAATCGAAGGAACGATCGTCCTCTCTGCGCTTACGTCTCTGGTCATATGCCAATCTCCTGTTGTTAACAAGAGCACGGAGATGTTGTTTCGTGGATTTCAGGTGATCCTGTGTGAGGCCTGGGGTGGACGAGAACGCGCGGATCTCGAATTCGACCCGCTCCTCCATCACGCAAAACGCTTACCGTTTCTCCGTCGCCGTGATCCGCGATGGTCCAGAAGGCCGTAAGGGTTGAAGAGGTATCGGATTTAGCGTACAGGTTGCGCGCGACTTGCTCGCACCTCCGAGTGGACACTCGCAAGCAATCATACGCCACTCCCTTGAGACGGCATGTGAATGCGGATCGTGAGAAGTTCTGGTCAAGCACTCCAGCCTCGTATCTCGACCCGAAGCACCGCTCACCCAAGGCGTCCTACGTCAGGTTCCAATGGCTCGATCGCCCGATTTAAGACCATGAAACACCCTAAGTCAAATTGTATCAGAAACTTATAGAAAATCCCAGAAAAAGACACGGTGTTTGTCGATCCTCCGAGCTCTCGTTCGACGAGACGGTAGAGGTGACTCAAGCTGGTCAAGATCGTGTGGACGACCGGCTCCGAACTCTAAATCAGCAGGAAGTACGACGATGCGTTTCATGATGCTGATGATTCCCAAGGGATATGAGCAGGCAGCGCCTGGTGCCATGCCTGACCCCGAGGCTGTTGCGGCGATGATGAGGTACAACGAATCGTTGCAAAAGGCCGGCGTGTTGCTTGCGCTCGATGGCCTTCATCCCCCCTCGATGGGGGCGCGCGTCTCATTCCCAGGAGGGAAACCGAAGGTGACTGACGGCCCCTTTGCAGAGGCGAAGGAAGTCCTCGGTGGCTACTGGATGATCCAGGTGAAATCGCGAGAGGAGGCGATCAAATGGGCCTCGCGCTGCCCGGCTTCCGAGAACGAAGTGATTGAGGTTCGCCAGGTGCAGGAATTTTCGGACTTCCCTGCCGATGTTCAGGCGGCAGCAGCCGGATTTCCCGAGCTTCAGTCATTGACTGGGCAGAATCTGGGGGCGTAACGGTACGTTGGTCCGTGCCGTCCTTCCTCGTGGGAACAAGCGACAGACGGCATCCCTGCCGAACCCAATACCGGCGAAAACCGCGTTAAGAATCGAACCAGAGCCATCGACCTGGCGGTTACTGGTTCTGATCCACACAGGTAACGGCTCCGATCGATCTCACTCCCCTTGCTTGACGTGAGGGTGAGGCTTCGATTCTCCGGCCGAGATCATGCGACAGCTCGGCTGCTGACCCTATTTCCGGAAGGAACATGACGATGAAATTCATGGTGATCGTGAAGGCGAGCAAGGACTCCGAGGCGGGCGTTCTCCCCGATGAGAAGCTCCTGACGGAGATGGGCAGGTTCAACGAAGAACTGGCCAAGGCCGGCGTGCTACTCGCGGGCGAGGGTCTTCATCCGAGCTCGAAGGGGGCACGCGTCAAGTTTTCCGGAGCGAATCGCACCGTGATTGACGGGCCTTTCACCGAGACAAAGGAGTTGATCGCCGGCTTCTGGCTCTGGAAGGTCAATTCGAAGGAAGAGGCGATCGACTGGGTCAGGCGTTGCCCGAATCCCACCGGGGCGGAGAGCGAAATCGAGATTCGTCAGATCTTTGAGCCGGACGACTTCGGTCCCGCGCTAACGCCTGAACTCAGGGAGCAGGAAGAACGGTTCCGAGCACAGACGCAAAAGTCGTAGTCCTGGCGGGGCACACGTTGCCCCGCCGAACTTTAACTTAAGCGTGAGCGGTAGCCGAATCCTGGCGAGAGATGATGTTGCCCTGCCATTTTCTCTCGTCAGACTAACCGCCGGCGACGGCCCCCACGACCAGATAGGGCTCGGAGCCCGATGCGACTTCGTCGGGTAGCGGGGCATCCGGAAGCTCGTGGGACAGATCCTGCTCGCAGGCGAAGAACCTCAAAAATGGCCGGCGTTTTTGCGTCACATGGTCGCGGATCGTTCCGCGCAGCATCGGATACTTGGCTTCGAGTGCATCAAGGACCGAGCGCTGGGTGGCTCGACCCTCGACGTTGAGCTTCACTTCGCCCTGGACTTGCGCCAGCGTCCGTAGATGTGTGGGGAGCGCGACTCGGATCATGGCAGTGTCTGGACCTCGACGGACAGGACGGCTGGAAGATCTCGGACGATGGGAGACCAGTTGTCTCCAGCATCGGCCGACGCGTACACCTGGCCGCCGGTAGTGCCAAAATAGACGCCGCAAGAATCAAGTGTGTCGACGGCCATCGCATCGCGGAGAACGTTGACGTAGCAGTCGCTCTGGGGAAGCCCTTTCGTGAGCGGTTCCCACTCGTTTCCCCCCGTCCGGCTCCGATAAACGCGAAGCTTTCCATCGGGCGGGTAATGCTCGGCGTCGCTTTTGATCGGAACCACGTAGATGGTCTCTGGTTCGTGAGCGTGAACGTCGATGGGAAACCCAAAGTCGGTCGGCAGGTTACCGCTGACCTCTTGCCAGGATTCACCGGCGTCATCGCTGCGCATGACGTCCCAGTGCTTCTGCATGAAGAGCACGCTGGGACGGGACGCGTGCATTGCGATGCGGTGGACGCAGTGGCCGACCTCCGCATTCGGGTCGGGGATGTGTTCCGAACGCAGGCCGCGATTCATCGGCCGCCAGGTCTTGCCACCGTCATCGGAGCGAAAGACCCCCGCGGCTGAGATCGCGATGAAGATTCGCTCGGGATTACTCGGATCCAGAACGATCGTGTGCAGACCCATCCCACCGGCGCCTGGCTGCCATCGGGCTCCCGACCCGTGGCCGCGCAGACCGGAGAGTTCCTCCCACGTCTGGCCGCCGTCTGTCGAGCAGAACAAGGCCGCGTCTTCCACCCCGGCGTAGACCGTATCCGGATCGCTCAGCGAGGGTTCGAGGTGCCAGACACGTTTGAATTCCCAGGGATGAGGCGTACCGTCGTACCACTGGTGAGTGCCGGGAACCCCATCGTAGACGAACTTGTTGCCGACGGGCTCCCAGGTCTTGCCAGCGTCATTGGAGCGCTGAATCATTTGGCCGAACCAAGCGCTCGACTGCGACGCATAAAGTCGGTTCGGGTCGACGGACGAACCTTTCACATGGTAGATCTCCCAGCCACCAAAGTGAGGTCCGCTGACATCCCACCGTTCACGCTTGCCATCGGACGTGAGGACGAACGCGCCCTTACGTGTTCCTACCAGCACTCGAACTCCGCTCATCTCCGAATCCTTCCTAGATGTGGGGGATGATCCGATGATATCGAACGCGATCAATCGGCGTTTTCGTCTGGCAGAGTGACAGGACCGAAAAACCTGATCGAGAGGGATCACCCAGGCCTGCTCCACGGGGATCCACAACAGCCAGTCGAGGACGTTGAAAAATCGGATTTCTTCTTAGACGTGATCTAATTCTCGTACTTTGAGAAATTCACATTTTAGCCAAGAAAGCGGCAAGGCGTTCAAGAGTCTGATAGCCACCTTCGATGGCTCCGAATTTGACGTTCTCGTCGCGTTGTGCGGCCGTTACGAAGAGCGACCTCAGCGTGAGTTCAGTCACACCGCCAAGGTCGGCGAAGGTCACCGTCACATGAAATGGTGGTGAGTTTCCTTCGTCATCTCCGCCATGGGCGTAGACCAAATGCTCGGGTTCGACGACCTCGATGAAGAGGATCTTGTTCTTATAATCGACACCGTCAGGGCCGTGCATGATGAAACGCCAGATGCCGTCTGGCTTGACGTCCATTTCATGCGTCGTCGTCGTGAAACCGTTCGGGCCCCACCAGTGCCGCACGTGCTCCGGAGAGGTCCATGCTCGAAATACGAGTTCTCGTGGTGTGTCATAGAGACGTGAGATGACGATCTCTCGATCGGCCGTCTTCCCAGAAAGACGATGATTTCGTGTTGCCATATGCTTTCTCCTTTCTCGGTATTCGCCAGTAAAACCGCAAATCGGACAAATTGCAGGCTCTGGAGTCGTGCGATCGCACCCGAGCTACGAGTACCAGCAAGAGCTGTCTCCCCTTCCGCTTCGCCGCCGGGCACCTCGCCGCGCTCGACAAACCCCGCCAGAAAATCGTGCATCCGCCCGAGCCGCGCCTCGGACAATTCTCCTGGACTCATCGTTTGCTTCCTCCATCCTGTCTCACCGGAATCGCATATCCGTATGGACCTCGGCCTGCCGTCGACGGCGCGTCCCAAGCAGCGGGTGCGACGAGTGCCGCAGAAGCTGCTGTAATTCTCAAGAGCAAGTAGTGGTTGAGTTCCGATTCTCTCTCATTCTTGCTTATGCAGTTAGGTCCTTAATCGGACGCAGCTCGACACAGCCGAGGCGAGCCGAAGGGATTTTCGACGCCAACTGAATGGCTTCATCCAGGTCTTTGGCATCAATCAGGATGTAGCCGCCCAGTTGCTCTTTCGTCTCAGCGAAGGGGCCGTCGGTGATTGAGACTTTGCCCGCTTCGATCCGCAAGCTCGTCGCGTTTTTCACGCTTTGGAGGGCATTGGACACGACGTAGTGTCCACTCTTCCTAAGCACCTCGTCGTAGGCGAGAGCCTCGGCCACGAGGGCGTCGTACTCGCGTTGGGACAACGCATCAAGGTTCTTTTCGGAAAAGTAGATCATGCACAAGTATTTCATGGCTTCCTCGTAACGCGGCTCGTCCAGATCAAGATCGATCCGGTGGGTTCGTAACGTGTTTTCAAGTTTGAGTGGTTGTGGCGATCGCAATTGCCTCCTTCTGGTCGAGCGAGTTGGACGGTTCCTCTTCGATACCGAACAGTGGTCGTACCTCGATGCAACCCATGTGTATACAGGGGGCCTTCGAGGCCAGATGAATGGCCTCGTTGAGGTCCCTCGCCTCGAGAACAGTAATGCCGCCTAACTGCTCCTTCGTTTCGGCGAAAGGGCCATCGGTCGTCGCCAGGATCCCATCGCGTTTCCGCAAGGTGGTCGCTGTCCGACTCGATTGGAGTCCGGCGGAGAGTACGTAGTGGCCACTCCGCTTGAGCTCTTCCACCCAGGCATTCGCCTTCGCCACAAGTGCGTCCCGTTCTTTCTTGGTCAAGGACTCCATGTGGGTTTCATCCCCATAAAAGACGCAGGCGTACCGCATTGTCCCCCTCCAAATTTCAGGTTTGTCACGCTTACGCACGGCAAGCCCGGCCCAGAATCCACGCCGAACCGGCGTTCGTTCAGGCCGACACAAGATGGTCGTTCGGCGCCCCCCGAAATCGACAACTCAGTGCCCGCCGCCAGAGAATTTTTCGTTAACGCTGCCAGAGAGCGAGCCTACCTGTCCCTGGAGGAATCGAGACGATGACTCCGGTCAAGCAAAGCCTCCGGCTCGTTCACAAACGGGAAAACCTTCGGTTGCGGTTCAACTCGACAGAAGCGGATTCAGTTTGCGCCCAAACTCCTTGCAAGTTAGTAGTTTGCGCCTAACTCTCGAATGAATTACGCAACTCAGCCATCACGGCGTGTAGGGGAAAGTCTCCACGGCGATGAGGCCCGGCCTACCGACGCTCTGCCCCTCCCAGAGAGAAAGCTCTCCGTACAGACGGTCGTCGACGTTGGGGGAGGGACAGGCGCATTGCTTGCGGAAATCCTGCGTGCACGACCGAATACGCGAGGCATCCTGGTCGACCTCCCATCGACGGTGGCCCGCTCAGTTCCGATCCTCCAGGAAGCCGGCGTAGCCAAACGGGTCACGCTGTCGGGGCAGAGTTTCTTTGATCCCCTACCGTCGGGGCTGATCTCTATCTACTCAAGAGCGTCTTGATCGACTGGCCCGATCGCGAGGCGAAAGCGATCCTGAAACGCTGCGCTGAGACCGCATATCTCGCAGGCCGCATCGTGGTACTCAACGGGGGGCTCACCCGAAGATTGAGGCGGCACTCCGCCAGATCTGCTGATGATGGTGCTGGTGGGAGGGAAAGAGCGAAGCCTGTCCGAGTTCCGCGAACTGGCTGGTGCGGCCGGCTTGGAAGTGACGGCCGCGAAGCGACAAGCGTCGGGCCGGTTTGTAGTTGAGTGTACTCCGGGATCCTTCGATGAACGACAAGGTGAGACCACGATCGAATCGGAATCACACGGCATGAATGTTCATTAGGACGAACCCTGAACTTGATGCTCCGGCGGTTCGCCGAGCCCCCGGAAGAGATCGAGTTCGGCATCCGTTCAATAAAGGCGTCTAATTCTCCGAATAATTCTCTGGATCCGGACGTTCCACCCGGATTCAATGTCGGATTTTATCAAGTTGGATAAGGCCTTGGACGGCCAATGCGTAGTCGACGCCTATCTGAATATCGCTGACAGGTAGTCCCGCCTGATTTGATGAAGAGTGTTTCCTGTCCCTCGCCAAGAGTTACGCGAAACCATGAAAACGCTCAAGATCGATTGCGTGGGAGCTTGCATCATTCCGTTCGTGATTCTGGCCGCCCTCACCCCGGTTGCGGCAAAGGAACCACCGGCGCGCGACAATTTCCAGAAGCAAGTGCTGCCGCTCCTCGAGCGATATTGCATCGACTGCCACATGAAGGGGGAAGCCGAGGCAGGGATTGTTTTGGACCAGTTCGAAGATCAGGCGGCAGCCGTCAAGAATGGCCAGACCTGGCTTCGGGTCCAGGATGCGCTTCAGGGTCACATCATGCCGCCGGCAGACATGCCCCAGCCATCGGCGGAAGAATTCGAGCAGATGATCACCTGGATCGAGAATGACTTCCTGGCGGCCCAGTGCGGTAAGCAATCGGGCTCGGCACCGGTCGTGATCCGACGACTGAACCGGCAAGAGTATAATAATACGATCCGTGATTTGCTGGGACTCGATCTTCATCTCGCCGATACCTTCCCCGTCGATGATATCGGATTCGGTTTTGACAATGTGGGTTCGGCGCTGAACATCTCCCCCGTCCATATCGAGAAATATCTCGATGCCGCAGAGATCGCCTTGAACAAGGCGATCACCTTGCCCGACGCCCACGAGTTCCCCCCCGTGGAGCTGATCGGCTTAAAGACGTATCCCCTGCCGCCGACTGAACCGGTCGAGTTCAAGCACGCCCTCAAACCCGGTTTGTATCTCGCCGATTTCAGTCTCGTGCGGGTGGGGATTCCCGAATCCGTACCGCCGCCTCGCCTGGTGATCGGATTCGGCAAGGACCGCCGCACGGTGGACGCCGTACAGGTGCAGGACGAAACCGTCGTCTATCGCTACTGGCTCAAGGTCGCGGAGGGAGACGAGCTTGTTCGCGTGGCGCTGGCCCCCGGGCAAGACAAGACTGCCAACGTCAAGAAACCCACGGAGCTCGCCGCTAACGTGAGCGGGGATAAACGTTACGGAAACGAGACGGGACTCCACGTAGATTCCATGGTGGTGCGCGGCCCGGTGGTTCTGAAGCCGGAGCAGCTTCCCGACTCGCATCGGAGAATCCTCACGCGCATCCCCGAATATGGTGATGATTCGCGAATCGAATCCGGTCGCCAGGTCATCGCTCAGTTTGCGGAACGAGCCTTCCGTCGTCCCGTGCAACCGGAAGAAGTGGAACGGGTGCTCAAGATCTTTCGGCTGGCTCACGACCGCGGCGAAAGCTACGAACGCGCGGTGCAGCTCGCCTTGACGACGGTGCTCGCCTCTCCCCAGTTCTTGTTCCTGGTCGAACCCGAGGAGTCGCGCGAGGATCGCCCGCTGACAGAGTTTGAACTGGCCAGCCGGCTCTCCTATTTTCTTTGGAGCAGCATGCCGGACGACGAGTTGTTTCGCGCCGCCCGCGAAGGAACATTGCGAGCCAATCTCCGGCGTCAGGTGATCCGAATGCTCGACGACCCGAAATCCGAGAAGTTCGTCAAAAACTTCGCCGGCCAGTGGTTACAGCTCCGCAAGCTGGGAGGAGTCGCCCGCGATAAGGATCTCTTCCGCGGGTTCGACGATAACCTTCGCGAAGCGATGTGCCAGGAAACCGAGCACTTCTTCGCCTACATCCTGCGCAACAATCGTAGCGTCCTGGAACTCCTGGATTCCGACTATACTTTCGTCAATGAATCCTTGGCGCGACACTATGAAATCGAGGGGGTCAAGGGGAACGAGTTCCGGAAAGTCGGTCTGAAGGATCGGCGGCGCGGTGGCGTTTTGACACAAGCCAGCGTTCTGACGCTGACCTCAAACCCCAACCGGACGTCCCCGGTCAAGCGTGGCCAGTGGATCTTGCAGCAGCTTCTAGGGACGCCGCCACCACCGCCTCCCCCCGATGTGGCCAAACTCGACGAGAGTCCGCAGGCCGCCGAGGCCGCGTCACTGCGCGAGCGAATGGAAGTGCACCGGGCCAAACCCGAATGCGCCTCATGTCATCAGCAGATGGATCCGCTCGGGTTTGCGCTGGAGAATTATGACGCCGTGGGCCGTTGGAGGACCGTGGACGGTGAGTTCCGCATCGATCCTGCCGGAGAATTGATCGGCGGGCGCAAGTTCGCGGACGTCAAGGAGCTGAAAGAACTCCTGGGAACCACCGCCTCCAAAAAATTTGCGCGCTGCCTGATCGAAAACATGTTAACCTATGGCCTGGGACGGGGCTTGGAAGTTTACGATTATTGCACGGTTGAGGACATTCGCAAGCAACTGGCCTCCGACGGATACAAGATCCGTAACATCGTCTTCGGCATCGCGGAAAGCCAAGCATTCCAACATCGGGGTATTGCCCCATGATCAATCAAAGTATGCCCCTCCGCTCTCTGACTCTCCCGCGTTCGACGCAGCGCATCGCGTGCATTTCTCGTGTCATTTGGGAAGCGATGATATGACGACTCATGTGACTCGCCGAACCCTGCTTCGTGGTCTGGGAGCCGCTCTGGCCCTTCCCTGGATGGAGAGCCTCTCGTCGGTCGCGCGAGCGGCCACGAAGTCGTCGACACCCCCCATCAGGATGTGCTTCTGGTACGTTCCCAACGGCGTCCACTTGCCGACGTGGTTCCCTCAACAGGAGGGACCGCTGATCGACTTGCCCGAGACTCTTCAACCGCTCTCGTTCGCTCGCGAGTATCTCAACTGCTTCCACGGTCTGACGCATAACACGGCCCTTACCAACGGTGATTCCGAAGGCTGCGGGCATGGCCAAGGTGCCGCCAGCTTCCTGACCGGTGCCCAGGCCTACAAGACGCAGGATAACGTCCGCGTCGATATCTCCGTCGACCAGTTCTACGCGCAACACGTCGGCAACGCGACTCGCTTCCCCAGCCTCGAACTAGGCTGCGAGTCCGCCCGATCCGGCAACGCGTTTGGCTACAGCGGGACCTACAAGACGCACATCTCCTGGCGCACGCCGACCTCTCCAGCCCCCTATGAGATGAATCCCAAGGTCGTTTTCGACCGACTTTTCACCCAAGGCACGAATAGCCTGACCCAAGCCACGGTGGCTGACCGTGACTTCTACCGCAAGAGCATGCTCGACTATGTGCTCGACGATGCCCACCGCATCCGCAACCGCGTCGCCAAGACCGATCAGCGCAAGCTCGACCAGTACCTGACCGGAGTGCGTGAAGTCGAACGCCGCATCCAGACGGCGAATGCCTCCGTGGAGCTTCCCGGAACCGACTTTCAGCGACCCGAAGGAATCCCTGAAGATTTCGATGAACATCTCAGGCTGATGTGCGACCTGATGGTGCTCGCCTTCCAGACCGACAGCACCCGGGCCTCCAGCTTCATGGTAACCAAGGAAGCCTCGGACCGGAATTACCCCTGGCTCGGCTTCACCGACGGTCACCACGAGCTTTCTCACCACGGCAACGAAGCCGAGAAAAATCGTAAGCTCCGTGAGATCGACCGCTACCACGTTTCGATCTTGGGCTACATGATTGAAAAGATGATGACCATTGAAGAGGCCGGCGGTACGTCACTCCTCGACAATTCGATGGTCCTCTTCGGCAGTGGCATCAGCGACGGTGATCGTCACGACCACGTCAATCTGCCCGTCATCGTGCTTGGAAAAGGTGGAGGGACGTTCCGAACGGGGCAGCACACGAAGTACCGAACCGAAACTCCGATGTCCAACTTGCTCCTGGCCATGCTGCAACAAGCGGGCGTCCCGGTTGACCGCTTCGGCGATAGCACCGAGCCCCTTCCTGGGCTATTAGCTTAACGCAAATATCCCGTAGATGGCGAAGAACGCATTCGCGATTTCAATATTCGTCACGAGCATCGTTCCAGGAAGGGTGGGCATGGCACACCCTTCCGTATGCTTTACCCTCTGGTGCTTTTGGAGCTACTGCTCGAAGCGGGCAGTACCCACACCACGGGAAAACTTGTTGGGTATTGCGCATCGACACGAATTCGGGTCATGAGGGAGTGCGGTTGTGTGGATTCGTTATGGGAATCTGGCACTTCTGATGGTCGGCGTCTCGGGGCTGCTGGCCCCCCTGAGCCGAGCTCAAGATGGAGCCAAGCCGGCTACCGACCAGGCTGCGACACGGATCGAAGCGCTGCACGATGAGAACGTAGATGTTCGCCGAAGCGCGGCCATCAAGCTGCGGAACTCCGACCCAAGAGCACAACGGAATGCCTTGCCCGAGTTGATCGATCTCCTCTTGAAGGAAAAGGACGGCCAGGTCCGGTTGGCTGTGCTCGACACGCTTGCTGCGATGGGCCCAGAAGCGGCATCGGCCGTTCCCGCACTGATCCACACGCTTCGCACCGATTACGGCGGTCAGGGAAAGGAAGAATTGCACCAGGATTATCGCTCGGCTCTTGCGCTGGCGGCCATCGGCCAACCTGCGGTGGAGGGACTGCGGGGCCTCTTGAAAGAGCGCAAGGAGAGCGTGCGGGCCGAGGTGATCATGGCTCTGGGTCGCGTTGGACCCGACGCCGGCACCGCGGTCGACGACCTGATCCCCTTACTCGGCGACAAGAGCGAACGGATCAGGCGCGAGGCCTCGCTCGCGCTCGGCAAGATGGGAACCGCGGCCATCGCCCCTCTGATCGCGGCTTCCACGTCCGAGAACACGACCACTCGCGCATGGGCCGTGGAGAGCCTCGGGTATTTGTCCCCTGCGAGCGACCCGATCCAACAAACGGTTCTCAAATCCTCACGCGACGCGGTCCCGGAAGTCCGGGCTGCGGCGGTGAAGTCTCTGCGACGATTCCGTTTGCCTGATGAGGTCCTGCTGCCAGTCGTCCAGGAGACACTGCGTGACCAGGACGAACGTGTGCGCCTGGCCGCCGTCAGCCTGCTGGTGGAGCGTCGGGCCTTGCTCTCGACAATGTCGTCCGAGCTCGTAACCCTGTTGACGGCCGAGCAAAGCGAAGTCGCGCGTCTGGCCGCGTACCTGCTCGGTAAAGTCGGTCCCGAGGCCGCCCCCCTGCTCTTACGTGCTCTTGCCGATGAGAAGAGCCGCATCGCCCCGATCGCCGAGGCCCTGGCCCAGATCGGCCGCCCGATCTCAGGTCTGCTCACGCAGTCAATCAACGCGTCCGAGTCTCGCGTTCGGCAAGGTGCGGCGCTCGCGCTGGGACGGCTTCGCCCCGTCGCTCCTGGCACCGCGCAGAGGCTTACGGTTGGTCTCAGCGACCGCGACTCCGAGGTCAAGGCGGCCTTTCTCACGGCGATCGGTGACCTGGGGCCACGAGGCACCGAGTCTGCACCCGCTGTGCGTTCCCTATTAAAGGACGACTCCCCGGAGATTCGCATCAAGGCTCTCCAGATTCTTGCACGCTCGGCTCCTCGCAATGATCATTTGCTCAACGATCTGGCCGACTTGATTGACGACTCCGACCCACGTGTCCAGCGTCAGGCGATCGATATCCTCCATTCCCTGGGCCCGCTGGGGCGCAAATCGCTCTCGGAAGTCATCGTTAAGCTGAGCAGCACGGATACGGAGGTTCGTCTCGCAGCCGCCGAGTTCGTCGGGAGCCACGGACGAGCTGCCGCTGATGCCGTCCCCGCGCTCAACGCCCTACTCGACGACCCTGCGCCGAGACTCCAAACGATCGCCGCGCAAACGCTGGGGAAATTGGGCAAAGCGGCACAACCCACGTTCGACCGCCTGACCCCATTGCTCAGCGCAGAGCAAGCCGAGGTGCGTGAAGCCGCAGCCCTGGCGCTGGGAAGCCTGGAGCTCGACGCGGAAGTCCTCAGACCTCATCTCGCCAAGGCACTCCGGGACCAGAAGGCCGAGGTCCGACGCGCGGCCACCAGGTCAATCCAACGACTCGGTTCCGATGGAGCTCTCTTCGTTCCCGATATCATCATGCTGGCCGAAAACAAAGAAAATTTCCGATCCGTCGAGCGATTACTCCGCCGCTTCGAACGCAGCGGGCCCGACGTGCGCTCGCTCCCCGAACTCGTCAAGCAACTCGAACACAACCAAGCCAACGTGCGTCTGCTCGCCATCAAATTCCTGGGACTCGCCGGCCCAAGTGCCCAGGTCGCGATCCCCGCCCTGGAAAAGCTGGGCGAAGACTCGAACGCCGAAGTTCGTAAGCAGGCTAAAGCGGCAAGTGAACAGATCAAGAACCCTTCAGCATCCCCGCCCCCTAAAGAACAAGCCCTGTAAGAGGCTATCCGAAGAGGATTTGGCCGCGTGAGATGAGAAAAGACGGGTGGCCGAGGAGAAGCACAGCGACGCCCTGGGGACAGGCCTTGGCCGATCCTCGGGTCCTCGAAGACTCGTCCCCGGCCACCCAAATCACGCATTCGTCCATCAAAATTCTCTTTCTGAACAGCCTCTAACTTTCCATCGCTCGTCACTTGTGAGAACGCTTCCCTTCTGGGAATCTGGGTTGTACGGAGAAGCGTGCTCACCTGTCTGTGTGAACCTCGAGTCGGCCTCACGTGTCCAATATAGGGAGGCTGCGCTCTACGTTCGGTAACAGAAGACTCGTTCGGCCGGAAACCCTCAATCGAGAGTGACGATCAGCCCTGCTCTTTGGATCAGTCCAGGAAGCGCAAGATGCTTGCCCGACACGACGATCCCCGATCTGTGGACGAACTGTTCGCCGCGGCTTTACGCGATCCTGAGGAGAATGAAACCTGGAATGCGATCTGGGCGTTGCAGGCTCGTGCGACCTCTCAAGTCTTGGAACGAGCGATTGAACTCGGTTCGAGCTTCTGCGCATTCGAACGTCGATTGGGGGCGCACATCCTCGCACAGTTCGGCGGCCCTGACCGAAAATTTGAGGAGGAGTGTCTCCGCACGCTCCTTCGGTTGCTGGAACGCGAACCAGACGAGACGGTGATCGAGGCGATACTGACTGCTTTGTCACATCGCAAGCGTGCCGACGTGATCGTACCCGCCTATCAATTCCGAGCGCACGCCTGCCCCGAGATACGTCACGCCGTCGTCCATGCGTTAACAGGGCATGAGGATGACCTTGCAATTTCTGCCCTCATCGAGCTCACACGAGACCCGGTGGCCCACGTCCGGGATTGGGCGACCTTTGGACTCGGGACGCTCATGGATGTGGACTCACCCGAGATTCGCGAAGCGTTCGTCGCTTGCCTTTCCGATCCCGACAACCACACTCGTTGCGAAGCTCTCGTGGGCCTCGCTCGACGCCATGACCGCCGTGTGCTTCCGGCTCTCCGCAGCGCACTCGACTCGGAATCGGTCTGGACGCTGGAAGTCGAAGCTGCCTCTCACATTGCCGCCCCGGAACTGCTGCCGCTCCTGATCCATCTGCGGGAATGGTGGGATGTCGACAGCGATCTCCTGGAGGAAGCGATCCTTGCCTGTTCCAAGGGCCTGACCGTCCCATCGCTCGGAGAATCTGATGTCGTCGGTTCATGAGCCGTGTTAGGCCGTTGACTCCCGTAGGCTCGAAAACCAGAATCGTAGTTCGTCCCGTGGGTCACGGGACCGCACGCCGATTCGGTCACAATTTCGAGTTCGACACCGGAGTCTCGCCATGACGCCGCGACGGGCTACCTTTGCATTCCTCCTCGTCCTCGCTGGGGCGGTTGTCTCGAAGGGAGACGGGCCCAAGGACAATGTTCCAAGCGATGTGCGAAGGATCCCACCGCTCGGCGTGACGGTTCCGGCCGAAGATCGCGACGCTCTCGAGAAAGGGCTAACCGAGCTCGAGGGGCTGATTCAGAAACTCCAGGCGAGCAAGGATCCGAAGGTCGCCCCCTTGATCCCCGACGTCCGGATCTTCCACAAGGCGGTTCACGACGCCTTGAAATATCAGGAGTTTTTCCGGCGCCAGGAGATCGCCAAGGGGAAGGACCTGCTTGAAGCCGGCAAGCTCCGCGCCGAGCAGTTGCTCAACGGTTCGGCCCCTTGGACCACGCAGACCGGTCTTGTCGTGCGCGGATACGTTTCTCGGATCGATGGCTCGGTGCAGCCGTACGGCCTGGTCATTCCCGACTCCCTGAGCGCACAGGGCGCGGCTCCGACCCGGCTCGATGTCTGGTTCCACGGTCGGGGCGAAAACCTGAGCGAGGTCAACTTCCTCGACGAGCACCGGCACCAGCGCGGGCAGTTCACGCCGGCCAACACGATCGTCTTGCATCCGTATGGTCGCTACTGTAACGCCTTCAAGTTCGCGGGCGAGGTCGACGTGCTCGAGGCGATCGACGACGTCCGACGCCACTACTCCATCGACGATGACCGCATCTCCGTCCGAGGCTTCTCGATGGGAGGCGCGGCCTGCTGGCAATTCGCCGTGCACTTCCCCGACCGCTGGTTCGCCGCCGCCCCGGGGGCCGGCTTCGTTGAGACCCCACTCTTCCTCAAAGTCTTCCAGCGCGAGACACTGCAACCGACCTGGTACGAAAAAACCCTCTGGCGTCTCTATGATTGCCCCGAATTCGCCGTCAATCTCCGAGCCCTACCGACCATCGCCTACAGCGGCGAGCGCGACTCCCAAAAGCAGGCCGCCGACGTCATGGCCGAGGCACTTCGCAAGGAAGGGATCGAACTCCTCCACATCATCGGTCCCGGCAAAGGTCATGAGTATCACCCCGATTCCAAGCGAGAAATCGAGCGTCGGATGGACCGTCTCGCAGAGGTGGGACGTCCCCAATATCCGCTGGATCTCACGTTCGCCACGACGACACTCAAGTACAACCGGATGCACTGGATCACCGTCGACGCCCTCGGCGAGCACTGGAAGCCGTCGCGGGTGCGAGCGATTCCGGTTGCGGGCGGCCTCGCCCTCAAGACCGAGAACGTTCAGGCTTTGACATTCGAATTCCCGTCCGGCCGAGCCCCCTTCCCTGTCGACGCTCCCGTCGCCATCGAAATCGACGGCACCAAACTCGAGGCTCCTCGCCCGCTCTCCGACCATTCCTGGCGGTTCCAACTCCATCGCGATGGCAGCACCTGGGTCGCTGGCCCCGACATGACCGAAGGCCTCCGCAAGCGTCATGACCTCCAAGGCCCGATCGACGACGCCTTCATGGACTCCTTCCTCTTCGTCCGCCCCAGCGGGAGCAGTCCTCACCCTCGCATCAACGCCTGGGTTGAACAAGAGAGTGTTCGTGCGATTGAACAATGGCGCAGGCAGTTCCGCGGCGACGCCCGTGTGAAAACCGATTCCGAAGTAACCGACGCCGATATCGCCTCAGCCAACCTGGTCCTCTGGGGCGATCCCCAGAGCAACGCGATCCTCAAAAAGATCGCCGACCGCCTCCCGATCTCCTGGGACAAGGATCGTATCAAGCTCGGCGACCGCACCTACCCGTCCGATACTCATGCCTTGATCCTGATCTATCCCAACCCGCTCAACCCCAACCGCTACGTCGTCCTCAATAGCGGCTTCACCCACCGCGAGTACGACCAACTCAACAACGCTCGGCAGGTTCCCAAGCTCCCGGACTGGGCGGTTGTCGACGTGCAAACTCCCCCCAACTCCCGCTTCCCGGGAGCCATCGTCGCGGCCGACTTCTTCGGAGAACAATGGGAGCCGAAGCCAGTGACCTCTGGACGTTGAAGCCCGGTCACCAAAAATGGCATCGTGTTGGGGCGGACCGGACACGGCATCTGGCTTCCGTTCCAACACGATCGCGTAAATCGTTTCCGAAAGAATCGCCGGAAGCTGATCAAGTCCGCGTTCGGTCTGATAGAATGTTTCGACGCGAAAGAATGAACCTTTTTTGCGATAACTTGATCACGTTTCGAGAAGATTTGGCTAGGATGGCTCCATGGCAGGCAGGCTCAGCGGAATTCACAATCAACTCATCCAGGACACCCCAATCGCGGTCCTCGACTTCGAGACCACCGGCTTATCCCCCGGGTACGATCGCGTTGTCGAGGTCTCGGTGGTACGTGTCGACCCGGGATCAAAACCCCGTCTCGTCTTCGACACGCTAATCAATCCAGACCGCCGCATGGCTGCCGCCGAAATCCACGGCATCACCGATCGAGACGTCGCCGACGCCCCCCGATTCGAGGACGTGGCCACCGAACTACTCCGAGCCCTCTCCGAGTGCGTCGTCGCCGCCCACAACGTCTACTTCGACCTCCGGTTCCTCCAATTCGAGCTGGACCGATTAGGCCTGTATCAAGAGCTTCCCCACCTCTGCACGATGTACATGCGACCCCTCCTGGGACGAAAAGCCTGCACCTTGAACGAAGCCTGCACCATCGATCAAATCGCCTACACGCCGACACACAGCAGCCGAACGGACTCTATCGCCGCCGCCCTCTTGTGGACGCAATATCGTAATATCCTTATGGACCGTCAAATCGCCACGTTCCGTGACATGACGCTGAAAGGCAAGAAATATAAGTTCTTCTCGAGCTTCGCATGTAGCATGCTAAGGTCGCGTAGCCGGACCTCGAAGAAGCCAGCGGTCTTGAAACCCAGAGCGTAAGACGACGACGACTTGGTAGGAGCGTGAGTCGCATCGGAACAGGAAGCTGGCTTATCGAGACTCCATTTCCACCGCATCGAAAACCGCATAGGGCGGGTCTGCTCTCTCGGCTCGTTCCCACCGTCGCCCCGCCTCGAACGCGGTCAGCAGGGCCGCGACGATCAGAACCACCAGCATCAACCGCCGCACCGTAAACTGCACACGGATTTGCGACACAGCCGGGGCCTCCTGAATCTGGGTGTCGAATAGGGTAATGCGGAAGTGACCAACCTAAACCCGACAAAAACTACTTATTTCAAGATATAAGACGACTGCCAAGAACCCTGTAGCCTGTCTATACCACGCTGACGTTTTTGGGGGCTTACGATGTTCCGCTTCAGCTTTTCTGACTCCTCAATGAAGCGGGGTTGCCTCATCATCGTCATTAGCCTCGCCACTCCCTTCGCTCAGGTTTTGCTGAGCCGTGTGGCATACCGTGAGGATAGGTACCACATCACCCCTGACCGCGAATAGGATTCGGTATTTTCCATGCCGTTTTCCATAGAGCAGCATCCGCACTTCTTCGCCGTAGGCATTCGAATCAGGATCAATGGAGCACCTCAGCGGATTGGCTTTTAGCGTCTCCGTCTTCGCTCGCACGCTTCGCACCCACTGTAACGCCTTGGCGGGTGACTTCGCCTGTGCTTCGATCCATTGGGCAGCGGCCCACAAGTCCCGCATCGCACGCGGTTCGACGAGTACTTGGTAAGTCATCGACCGGCCCGGGCCGCTAATTCCTTCTCCATCTCCGCGAATATTTCGTCGATCGGTCGCCCTTCACCACGCTTCATCGATGCCAGCCCTTCCCGCACAGCCTCAATCGTCTCCAAGCGTTCAGCCAGATCGAGCAGCCGCTGGTAGGACTTGGCATCCTGCACGACCAACTCCGCTTTACCGTTCACCGTAAGCACCAAGGGATGCCCGGTCTCCTTGAGTTGGCGAAGAAACTCCGGCGTGTTCCGCTTGAAATCCGTTAACGGGTGAATATCCCGGCTTAGGTCCATATGGCCCCCTAGACTCGCATTGTTTTCGCATCGAATTCAATGCTACACCACTTCGAAGGATTCGGCAAGCCGAACATGCACGCATTGAATTTTGGTCGTGGACTATCTCCGGGGATTGGGGTTTTAAAAAGGACGTTAGGAAGCACCTGTCAACTCGGGAGAGCTGGCCGAGCGAATTCGACGTCCAGTACGCCGACGGTCCGCGGGAGCGCTTCCTCCGTGGCGACGGCATCGTCGTCATACCGCCCGCCGAAGCCCCGGAGGCCTGAGTGCCGACCTGACGAAGCACCCCCCCCGCAATCAGAAGAAATGCGGGAGGTACGTCCGCTTCAACGAACTGCGAGCCATTTACTCGTTCGATGGCAGCTTGCTCTGGCAGAACGTTTGACCTCACATCATTAGAATTCCCCGGCTAAGGTGTGCTCTCCTGCCCCTCACGCCTTCCACGCCTGAGAGCGCGCCGACTGACCGACAACTTCGTCAGCCGGAATGCGAAGAATCCCGAAAAGTGCAGTGAGGTTTGAGAAGCCCTCAATGGCCATTTCGCAGTGGAAACCAGAATCACTCGCACTTATTTATATTTGAATACCGAATTTTACAATAACATATATGTTGTCGTGTTTAAAAAATAAAAAATTATCACATTTTTCGTTCTTGTGTGTGACGCTATAGTTGGTCTTGAAAATTTGATCGTGGTCACCGGATGAACCATCCACTGCGCTGGCAATCTGTGATACTCATTTGGTTCCCACTCCTCGCCTCAGAAGGAGTGACGCTGCAAACGATAGGAGCGACGTTCCAAACGCTGCTATGCCCGCGCCGAGGACGGCGAAGGACCAGCGCCGATCCTCGGAATAGGCCTGCATCTTGTCATGGGGCGCACTTGCGAACGACTCTTCGGGGCCAACTCGTGAGGCGATCGGGGAGCGGCCTCGGTAGAACTCGTCGAAGAAATGCTCGTCGAAGATCGAGGCGCCGGAAGCGAGCCTGGATTCCTCGAATTGCTGGTACTGGCGTTGGAAGTCCTCACCATAAGCCAACTCGGCATCGAAGAGTGGCCGGAGGTTGGTGGGTGAATCACCCGCGTGCGGTGGGCTGATCTGCTGCCAGGGAGTACGGTAGGTCGAGGCTGGAGCGCGGAAGGCCAGAGTCTGTTCGATTTGAGCTTGGCGGCGGCGGCAGTGGTCGCGGAGGAATTGTTGGGTGGCGGGATCAGGCCAGAAGCGTTCGGCCAGGCGGTAGGCGCGTTCGTAGGCGGACCAGGCGAGGAAGCGTTGGCCGACTCTGAGCATAGTCTCGCCCAGGGCGAGAGCGAAGTGTGGGCTCGCTCCGCCGCCTTGGCGCCACATGCCGATGATGCCGAGGACCGGCTCGTCGAAGGGAACAGGCTCCTTGTACGAAGTGACTGGAACAGACGCCCATCCCTCTTCGGCTCCAATCTTGGTGATGTATTCGCGGATGGGACTCACTTTCGGCCAGATCGCGGGATCATCAAGGGAGGCCTTCGTCTGGAAGAATTCCGGGAGTTGCCTCTCGAGTTCATCAGGGCTGAAGTCATATCGGGTCGGGCGTGCATAGATGGTCTCGTGCAATTCCCGGTGGAGAATCGGTTCAAGTCCCAGGTCGAGGCGATTGCCGAGGCAGTCAAAGGTTTTGATGAGTGAGGGATTCTCCATCGCCGCGAGCAAAAACTCGGCGATTGCGGCTTGCCAGCGTTCGCGACCGAAGTGAGCCTGAGGGTTGACTTCTACCGACTTATGGATGAATCCGATCCCTTCCCGGAAGGAATCCTTGGCGGCTTGGACTCCGGCCTGAGCATCTTTGAAGCTGCTGTGGACCAAGAAAGTGCCAAGGTTGGCGTATGAGGTATAGAGGTCACGGCCGGCCAGCCCTTTGCGGCGCTGGGCTTCGAGCTTGTCGCGAAGGATGGGGATGGCTTCGTCCGGCTTGCCGAGGCGATCGAGACCGACCCCCAGGTCATCGACCAGGGCGAAGCGTACGGGATCGTCGGCCGGAAGCGCCGCGAGCTTCTCTCGTGCGAGCCGGTTCCGTTCCCGATAGTGGGTCGGTCCGTGCTTGGCAAAGCGCTCGTGGAGCACGTCCTGGACCATGGCAAAGCGAAACGAGGCTCCGCCGGCATGCTCCGGGACATGGTGAGGAAGCGGAATCCGTTCGGCCAGGAAGGGGAATTGCTCTTGCCGAGGGGTCGTGTATCCGGCCGCGCCGTAGGCCAATCCCACGACATAACCCACTCCCGCCGCAAATACCGTCGGGACTACCCGATGGAACCATGTTCGCATCGTTCAGCCCTTTGGCCGTCGGCTGTAGAGGGTCAAAAGGAGCGCCCCGACCAACAACGAGGCGCCAGTTCTGCGTATCTTCGGATACACAAAGTGCTGGGTGTAGTCGGAAGACGGTGGTGGTGTTGGCTCGGAGAATTCCGGCTCACCGTACTGCGAGCGGAATTCACGCTCGTGGCCTGGAAACTCGCTGTCATTAAGGCAAGCGAAGCCCGCAGTCGCCCAACCCACGACGATCAGAAATGCCATGATGTGTCGCATCGATACGCTCCCGCGAATGAGCGAGGATCAGGACGTGATTGCGACCAAGTCTGACGTTTGTCACAATCCGAGTCAATCCAGAACGGGCGAGAAAAGCCTGGATATTTTCTGCGGCGATGCGGAGGGCTTGGTTTAGGAGGCGTCCTGACCTTGATGGCTTTGGCAGATATCGAGTAAGTCCCTTTCTCGTCGGGCAGCCCTTATTATCTCACGGCAGCCGGCAGTCCAGGGCCTGCCCTCAAAACATTGCCAATGGCACATTTTTTCAACGGAACAACTTGGAATCCTGGGCTTGCTGATGGCTAAGCTTCCATCGCCTTCGAGAGTGGGTCGGCGACCTTCTCCAGCGATGTTCTTTCGGCTTTGACTCCGAACACGAGCGTCACGATGACGGTGACGATGAGGAGAAAAGCGGCGAAGAGGTATCCGTGATAGAGCGGAACGCGCGATGGAGCGGCGATCAGCCGGCCGAACAGCCAGGGGGCGAGAGTCCCGCCAACGGTCGTGCCGATCGCATAAAAGAGAGCGATCACCATTCCGCGCATCTCGAGTGGAAAGATCTCGCTCACCGTCAGGTAGGCCGAGCTCGAGGCCGCCGAGGCAAAGAAAAAGATCGCCGTCCAAAGGATTGTCTGGGTCATCGCGGTGAGATGATCGGAGACGAAGAGGTAGCCGGTGATGATCAGGAGGAGGGCCGAGATCGCATAGGTCCCGGCGATCATCGGTCTGCGGCCCCATGTGTCGAACAGGTGGCCGAGGAGGATGGGGCCGAAGAAGTTGCTGATTGCGAACGGAAGCAGAAAGATGCCTGTCTTCGCTTCGGCAACACCATAGAATCGGGTAAGTACCAAGGCATACGTAAAGAAGACGGCGTTATAGAGGAACGCCTGCGAGACCATCAGCGTGAGCCCCAGCACCGAGCGCCCAGGGTATTTCCGAAACATCGTCCGCGCGATCAGGCCGAATCCGATCGGTGTGCGCGGGTGGATGGCGATCGTGTCGCTGGCCTCTTCTAACCGGTGGCCGTGCTCCACGAAGCGGTGTTCGATCCCCTCGACAATCTGCTCGGCCTCATTTTCCCGTCCGTGCGTGACCAACCAGCGCGGGCTTTCGGGAACGTGATGGCGGAAGAAGATGACGATCAGGCCAAGCGTTGCTCCGATGCCGAATCCAAACCGCCAGCCAAGATCAACAGGGAAGACATTGGGGTTGAGTAGCACCAACGTCGCTAAGGCCCCGGCGGCGGCTCCGAGCCAGTAGCTCCCGTTGATCGCCAGGTCGACCCGACCACGCACGCGAGCAGGGATGAGCTCATCGATCGCCGAGTTAATCGCCGCGTACTCGCCGCCGATCCCGGCTCCGGTGAAAAACCGGAAGACGGCAAAGCTCGCGAAATTCCAGGAAAAGGCCGTAAGAAACGCGGCGATCAAGTACAGGCCAAGCGTAATCGTGAACAGCTTCTTTCGGCCGAGGCGATCGGTCAGATAGCCGAAAAGCAGGGCGCCGAGCACAGCGCCGACCAGGTACGACGTGCCAATCAGCCCGATCTGTTCGCTCGAGAAATGAAGGCTCTTGGGGCTGATCAGCACGCCGCTGATGGCACCGACGAGGGTGACTTCCAGCCCGTCGATGATCCAGGTGATACCGAGTGCCACGATCACCTGCCAATGCCAGGCTCCCCACGGCAGTCGATCGAGGCGAGCCGGGATGCTCGTCTTCACCACCTGGCGTTCTGTCGTACTTATCGTCATCGGCTCAAGCCCTGAAATGAGCGGAAAAGGGAAGCGTCGTTCCCGATGACCGGAAGCGACGACGCGTTTCCGAGGGGTTGCGACCTCCCCGCAAGGAGGCCAACCTCAGGCTTCCTCGGGTCGCATGTCATGAAGAGCTTTAATAGCAGGATGGATGCCGGAACCGGGCGATCACGCGTGGTCGGAGTGTCCGGTTCGTTGTGCGCATGCCCCAGCCAGAGACCAATTCCGGAGCAACACGCACGCGTGCGACCAATGAATGCTTCACTACAAAATGTTCCCTGGGATCACGAGCAACGCTTGAGACAAGAAATTCTGATGCGAGTGAATTCCCCTGGGGAGCAACACGAATCGACTTGGTCCCGAGTTCTCGAAGACTTGTCCCCGGCCGCTTACCACGTTTTTGTCTCTCAATCCTCGGCTTGTTCTAAAGGCGAGGGAAGTTGGTCATGTCGGTACCAGGGATGTCAAGACGTCACGCATGCTATTCGTGACCTCAGCGATCCTCAGGATTTAGCAAGCGAATTTGCGCCTGAGGGCTTCAGTAGTGGTTAAGTCGTCGAAGCAAGTCCGCTCTTGGGCTCATTTTGGGACGATCGCTCGGAGGCGTGTGATTCGCGGATTCGTGACTTTTGAGTCGGCTCGCCTAGCATTGGATCGACGAGACATCACCGCACGTCAGGATCGCTGCGAAGCCGTGGAGGATCGACGTTCGCTCGTCTTTGCTGCCTGCGAAGATTTGTTGCGAACTACTGGACAGCCGACGACGTATATCCGAGGTACCTAAAAAAGTGAGAATCCCGGCTCATGAGGATTTGGCTGGGGTGAAAGGATAGGTGAATCCCTTGGTTAACACACAATCATTACCCGTCCTCCCGATGCGAGGTACGGTGATCTTCCCTGGCTTGGCCGTGCCGATCGCGATCGGACGACCTGGAACTTTGCGGGCGATCGAGGCGGCCATTAAAGGGGACGGCCTTGTTTTCGCCGTCGCCCAGCGCGATCAGGCGGAAGAACCCAAGCCCGAGCAGCTTTATTCGATCGGCGTCATCGCCAGGATCGGCCAGATTCAGCGCGGGCTGGGGGGCGTCCAGCTTCTCCTTCAAGGAGAGCAACGGGCCCATGCGCTCCAATACGACGCGTCCGAAGGGTTCCTGAGGGCAACCGCAGCTCCGCTCGAGGAGATGCCTCCTCTTGACCCGGAGAACCGGGCGTTTGCGGCACTCTATCGCGAGACCCGCGAACGAGCCATGGAGCTCGGTGAACGGCGAGGCCTTCCGGAGGAAGTGCTCCACCAGGTCATGGATTCCGTGACCGATCCCGCTCGATTTGCCGACCTCGTCGCCGGCTATGTCGATTTGGCGCTCGAAGACAAGCAGAACTTGCTGGAGACCCTCGGTGTTGAGGAACGCCTGCGCCGGGTCCTGATCCTGGTTCAGCGCCAGATCGGGATGCTCGAGGCTCAGGACCAGATCAAGTCGCAGGTCCAATCCGAGCTCGGCGAGCGGCAAAAGGAGATGTATCTCCGCGAACAGATGAAGGCCATTCAGAAGGAGTTGGGGGACGACGACCAGTCTCGCGAGATCAAGGACCTCCGTGAGAAGCTCGCCAAGCTCGAACTCCCCGAGCAAGCGAAGGCCGAAGTCGAACGCGAGCTCAGCCGTCTTGAGCGGTCAGGCCGCGAGTCGATGGAAGCGCAGGTGATTCGGACCTACCTGGAGTGGGTGGCGGAGTTGCCTTGGAACACACGTTCCGAGGACGATCTCGACCTCACCCATGCCACGAAGGTGCTCGACGAAGATCACTACGGGCTCGAGGATGTGAAGGACCGAGTGCTTGAATTCCTGGCCGTGCGCCAGCTCAATGCCCGGCGGATCGCGAAAGAGGCGGAGAACGGGACCGAGGTCAAGTTCGAGGAGACCGAAGGCGAAGGACGTCCTGCCAAGGACGCGTCTGAGGCCAAGGCTCGAGCCATGGCCCGAGGCCCGATCCTCCTCTTCATCGGTCCTCCCGGCGTGGGTAAGACGTCGATTGCCAAGTCGATCGCCCGGGCCCTGGGACGGAAATATGTCCGGGCCGCGCTCGGCGGCGTCCGCGACGAGGCCGACATCCGAGGCCACCGGCGCACCTACGTCGGCGCGATGCCCGGCCGGATCATTCAGGGACTCAAGCAGGCCGGGACCAAGAACCCGGTGTTCCTGCTGGACGAAGTGGACAAACTCGGTATGTCGTACCAAGGGGACCCGGCGAGTGCGCTCCTGGAAGTGCTCGACCCGTCTCAGAACGACTCGTTCACGGATCATTACCTGAACGTTGCGTTCGACCTGAGCGAGGTCTTGTTCATCGCCACGGCGAACTTCCTTCAGAGCATTCCCGCACCCTTGCTCGATCGAATGGAGGTGGTCGACTTCTCCGGTTACACCGAGCGCGAGAAGGCGGAAATCGCCAAGACGTACCTCATCCCGAAGCAGCTCTTGGAGTCCGGCCTGGCCGAGCACCAGGTGAGCTTCACCGATGAGGCGGTGATGGAGGTCGTCAGCCGATACACCCGTGAGAGCGGAGTCCGCCAGCTCGAGCGGCAAGTCGGGGCGGTCGCCCGAAAGCTGGCGCGTCGGATCGCGGCGGGTGAACCGCTCGACCCGGTCATCACACCGAAGACGGTCCGCGAGCTACTGGGACGCCCCAAGGTCCACCCGGAGCACGCCGCCTCGGCGAACGAGGTGGGGGTCGCCACCGGGATGTATTACACTCCGAGCGGCGGCGACATCATGTTCGTCGAAGCCGCAATCCGGAAACTGCATGGGCCGAGTCCTTCGGAAGGAACCGTCCCGTTCAGCGGCTGGGGCAACGTCTCGTTGATCCTCACCGGTCAGCTCGGCGACGTCATGAAGGAATCGGCTCGCGCGGCGACGACTTATGCGGCGACTCATGCCCATGAGTTAGAGATCCCTGCGGACCGGCTCGGTTCGATCGAGGTTCACGTCCACGTCCCCGCCGGAGCCATCCCCAAGGACGGACCCTCCGCAGGCGTGGCGATGGCCACGGCCATCATCTCCGCCATGTCCGGGCGTCCGGTCCGTCGCGACGTGGCCATGACCGGCGAGATCACCCTCCGGGGGCGCGTCCTGCCGATCGGAGGAGTCAAAGAAAAGGTGCTCGGCGCCCATCGGGCCGGATGCACCCACATCATCGTCCCCAAGGACAACGAGGCCGACCTCGATGATCTGCCCGAGGACATCCGACAGGCCCTGACGTTCCATTGCGTCTCGACCCTCGACGAAGCCCTCGCCATCACCCTGGCTCCGTCCGAGGCTTCGGCGGATGCTCACACAAGTCGAGCTGGAAATGGAGGCACCGGGGTCGCTGAAAAACGGGTCGCCCTGCACGTTTGAGCGTTCGATCAAGATTTTCCCATACGAAGCCTCAAGAACCCGCCGATCGCCGGTCATCCACTGACCGGCGATCGGCGGGTTTCTTTTGAGCTCTTGCGTGATTGAGCACCAATGAGTGGTAGGGACAAACAAGGACACCTGACCGTGGCTAGTGAGAAGCCCCTTGGAGACGCCATCGAAGGCTTCCTCTCAAAATCCGATGGGGATATCCCTTCGGACAGATTTTCGGAAAAAGTGTATTGGTCGCTCGGCTCTCGGGCATTACTTGAGCTTTTCGAGAGTCAGGAGAGTCATCCACGGTTGAGGAGACGCACCGTGTGAGTACGCCCATCCTGTCTTTTCGATCAGTCACCGGAGCTTGCCGATGTTGGTGGGAGGTGACTACCCACAATAGGCAGTCGTTGATCTTAAGAGGCCATTGAGGGGACGGCGCGATGGCAAGACGACAGCAGGCACTGGCCCTTCGGCACATACGTGAGCTCTTTGGTGCGGGAACCGGCGGCGGGTTGACGGATAAAGCCCATGCAAAAACTCGTTGCACTTGGTAAGAGACGAGGAGGAGCCTGGCAGAAAGACGTGGCGTTCGCCACCGTCAGCATCGACAACGATCACGAAGTCCTCCGCCGTTATGTCCTTCAGAACGGCCTCACGAACGTCCGCTTGTCGTCGCCCGCGCCGGGCTGACTTTGGGGATCGGTCACTTGTCAGCAGAGCCAGGGACGGATAACGTCGACCGTCGTTGAGCTTGCCGACGCGATGTTCTCGTGACCTAGGGAGTTCCTCGGTGACGACTGCGGTCGGACGCGATTGGATCGTCCCGAGCACCCAGGGCGAGAAGGAATGAAGAGGGCATGTTTACCGCCGGCTCTTCGGAAACCCAGAAGCATATTCCGATCACGTCTACGCTCGTCCTGGTGGCACTCCTCTCGGCTTTTGCACTGAGCCTCGCTGCGGTTTATCAGGTGCTCGATGAGCATCGCATGCTGGGGGTATGGTTGACCAAGCCAGGAACGGTGCCAACCACGGAGCTTCGTGCGCTCCGACAGGACATCGGCGGTCGGATCATCGCTCGGACCATCGTTTCAGCCGTGATTCTGCTCTGCGCGTTGTTGACCGTTTGGCTCCAGCAACGCCAGCTCAAGGTGCACCAGACGTTAGAGGATGTCCGTTGGCTTGCCCTCAACGTCCTCGCGAGTCTGGACGAAGGGGTGATCACGACGGACCAGCAGGGGATGATCACCAGTATCAATTCTGCCGCGGCCGAATTGCTCGAGATCGACTCGGAATGTGTCGGCCGGTCGATCGCCAGTATCTCCTCGGCCGAGGTTCCGCTCGAGACCATGAATGCCTACGTCACCCAACGAAGGCTCGCCGTGAGCGACCGCGAGCTGACTCTCGATCGTAGCGGCCGGGTACGTCGTCTCGTGGCCAGCGCCATGGAGTTGAAAGACAGGTTGGGTGCAACCCTCGGCTGTGTGATTCACCTGCGCGACGTCACCGAGCGTATGCTCCTGAAGGAACAAATGTGGCGGATGGAGCAGTTCGCCAGTCTCAGTGACCTGGCCTCCAGACTCCATCACGAGATCAAAAATCCGCTCACAGCGCTGAGCATTCACGTGCAACTCTTGGAAGAACGCTTGCGAAGCTCCCAGACCGCCGATCCGGTCGCAGAGATGATCGACGTTCTGAAGTCAGAAGTTCGGCGACTGAATGTCACGCTCGACAGCTTTCGTAACTTCGCGAACCTCCAGCGTCTTAACCTCAAATCGGTCGATCCGCAAGCGGTCCTGGACGAAATCGCTCGGCTCATAGGTCCCCTGGCCGCTCAACAGGCGGTGCGGCTCAAGTTACACTGTAATGGGGTTGCGCTGCCTCGGGTTCTGCTCGACTCAGAGAAGATCCAGCAGACCTTGCTGAATCTGATGCTCAATGCTCTCGAGGCGATGCCTGAAGGAGGCGACCTGAGCTTGAGCGCCACGGTGGAGGACGAGAAACTCAGTATCGTGGTTCAGGACACAGGGCCGGGTATCCCTCCCGAGTTTCACGATCATATTTTCCACCCTTATTTCTCAACGAAGGGCCAAGGAACTGGCATCGGCCTTCCGCTCGCGGAAAAACTGGTGCGCCAGCACCACGGGCAACTCGATTTCCGTACCGGCCCCTCCGGAACATCGTTCCGGATCACACTGCCGCTCAGAGAGCCTCCTGGGAGCGCCGATGGCTCATGAATACCGAGGTCTTCCCCATCCTGATCGTCGATGACGAGCCAAACATTCGCACAGGCCTGGCCCATGCCTTGCAGAACGACGCGTACTCGATCACTACCGCACGGGGGGCCGAAGAAGCCTGGAATCTCTTCCGCAGCGAGCATCACCTCTTAGTCTTGACCGATCTCAAGATGCCCGGCGGTAGCTCGGGCATCGACCTCATCCGGCGCATCAAGGACGAGCGGCCCGAGACGCTCATCATCGTCATCACCGCGCACGGCACCGTCGAAACCGCCGTCGAGGCGATGCGCCTCGGCGCCCACGATTACCTCACGAAGCCGATCGAACTCGGCACGCTGCGGATCCAGGTCCGCAATGCCTTCGAGCATCACCTCCTTCTCAAGGAAAATCGTCGTCTTCGCGAACGTCTGGCGGTCGCGGGGGAAGTGCCCGAGATGATCGGACACTCCGCGGCAATACACGACGTCTTCGTGCGTATCCACCAGGTCGCCGACACCGACGTCACGATCCTGATCCAAGGGGAGAGCGGGACCGGCAAAGAACTGGTCGCTCGCGCGATACACAACCTCAGCCACCGCCGTCAGGGACCCTTCATCGCCGCCAACTTCGGAGCTCTTCCTGAAGGGTTGATCGAGAGCGAGCTGTTCGGCTACGAGAAAGGCGCCTTCACCGGCGCCCAGCGCCAGAAGGCCGGATGGTTTGAGATGGCGCGAGGCGGCACCTTGCTGCTCGACGAGGTCGGCGAAATGATGTCCAAGACCCAGGTCGACCTGCTCCGAGTCCTGGAACAGCGCGAGGTTCGGAGGCTCGGAGGGGCCGAGCTGATCCCTCTGGACGTTCGCCTGGTCGTTGCCACCCACCAAGACCTGGAGGGCATGGTCGCCAGTGGCAAGATGCGCGAGGATTTGTACTACCGTCTGAATATCATCCCCTTGCGCGTTCCTCCTCTCCGGGAACGCCGCGATGATGTGCCTCTCCTCGTACAGCACTTCATCCGATGGGCTCAGGGGCGTCACAGCCGTGGGCCGAAACAGGTCGCCAGTGCCGCCATGCGAGCGCTCTGCGACTACTCATGGCCGGGGAACGTACGACAACTGAAGAACTGCATGGAGCGCCTCGTGGTCACCGTGGAAGGGCCGATCATCCACCTGGATGATCTTCCCACCGAAATGCAAGGAAGGAGGCCGAACACGACCTTCAAGCGTGGCCCCGATCATCTCCCCGAGACGACGGATCAAGAAGTGCCGACCCTGGAGGCCGCCGTGGCCGAAGCCGAAAAGGCCACGATCCTCGTGGCCCTCGAGCGCTGCGACAACCATCGCGAGCGGACCGCACAACTGCTTGGTATCAGCGTTCGAACCTTGCATTACAAGATGAACCGGCACAGTCTGCAATGAACGATTGAGGTTTTGCATCTTGGCAACAATAACACTTGGTGATTTTGTAATCCTATTTTCTAATGAAAGAATTAAGACTAAGATAAGCGAGGAAAGAGAACTGCTCACTTCGAAGCTTGATCGTGATCATGCATCGGCGCTGTACCCTCTCTCTAACCGTACTGCAAAAACTCGCCGGTCTGCAACTTTCTGCAGATTCCTCGCGGCTTCATGGCCTTGCTTCCTGCAACTTCTTGCAGGCCCAATCCGGGGCCCGCAGGGAAGCGAAGACGGCATCACATCGATATGGATTCTTAACATCCTGAGATGACAAGAGTTGTGGACCTTCTCTCGGCCCGCTTCATAACGTGGCACGCGTTATGCATATAGAAGTGACTCGGGTCCCTTCCAAGACTCTGCGGAACGAGTTCAGGTTGAGAGGTAGTGATCGTTTCCGGAAACGGTCGGTGATCGTCGTGCCGATGGGATCACCGAAGCGCACTCGTCCCTCCCCGAGAATGCGAGGAATCGATGCAACACTATCTCGGTCTCCCGAATCCGCTTGCCCGGCTGACTCGATTGATTGCTTTCGTTGAGGAAGCGCCAAGCGAGGAAACCAGGGCTAACGACAATCCCATTACCCCAGTGAGTTGGGGCGAGCCCCTGCCGGAAGAGGATAGGAACGGACCTGACGAACTGGAAATGATGAGCTTGACCCGTTCCGATGCGTTTTCCGAACGCGCTCGGGACGATCTCGCGTTCTTTTCGTTAAGTCGTATGGAAAATGATATCGAAGGCTCGCCCGACGCCTTGAGTGCCCTCAGCCTAACAAGCGTACAAGGACCGATCCCCCCCCGGTCCGCTTATTTGACGCGACGCCCCAACCGCGGAGCGTGACCCTGCCTCCCCGGGGCCGCCTCGAGAATGCCTGCTTATGGCGACGTCGCTAATACTTTTCCTTGCTCTCCTTCCTCCAATCTGGCTTCCGTCTCTGAGTGTTCCGAACTCGAGTGCGGAGCAAGCTATCTCTACTGCTTGCCCGTTCGAGGATCGAGAAACCTCGGAAATCCCCCCCGACGAAGCCGGGGAAGAGGAGGAGAGCGAGGAAGAGTGTTACGGCGATCACGCCCTCACAACCGCTTTGAATTTCGCGGCCAACGTTGACGATCGGTATCGATTCGTCTTCGGATTCTATCTCCCACCACATCCGCTCCTCCCACCGGATCGTCGCAGCTCCCCGCGAAGTCCCCCTGCCGCCAACGTCTTCCTCTTCTAAAAGCTGGATCCCCGATTCCGGGGCCAAGAGGCAAGGCGAAGCTGTACCCACCACGGCTTTCAGCGACTCGCGAGTACCGACCCGGACCCCGCTGTGCTTTGCGGGATTCAAGGGACATCATCCGCGACCCTTGAAATTCCAAGGGTTCCACCGTTGTTGACTCGGCAGGCTTCAGGTGCCGTGATCGTGATCGGCTGTTCCAGCCACTCGCGTCCCCCCCCTCGGCGCTTCTCTATAAACGCTAAAGAGAGGCGATCGAGGAATGACGAACAATTCGAAGCGGCTGAAAAGCCGCGTAATGGTCTCGCAGGTTTGAAGCACTGGCGACATGACCTAATCGCAGGTCTGGTCGTGTCTCTGATCTCAGTACCGTTCTCTTTGGGTATCGCCGTTGCCTCGGGGGCTCCGCCGATCTGCGGCCTAATTTCGGCGATCATCGCCGGTTTGGTGTTACCGTTCCTGGGCGGTTCCTATGTGACCATCAGCGGCCCAGCCGCGGGGCTCGCGCCGGCGCTTCTCGCGGCCATGGTACTCCTGGGCAGAGGAAACCTCGCGATCGGCTATCCGCTGCTCCTCGTCGCGATCTTCCTGACAGGCCTCGTGCAATTGGGGCTGGCCTATCTCAAGGCGGCACGCTTCAGCTCGTTGTTTCCATCTTCGGTCGTGGAAGGAATGCTCGCCTCGATCGGCCTTCTGATCATCGCCAAGCAATTGCCGCTGCTCGTCGGCCATCCGTTTCAGTCTCACAACTTCTGGGGTTTACTGGCCGAAGCCCCCTCCAACTCCTGCGCATGGAGCCGAAGGTCTTTTTCCTCGGAACTTCCACGCTTGCTCTGATTTTCACACTTTCGGCGATCAAGGCTCGCTGGCTGAAGGTGGTTCCGCCGCAGGTCATCGCGGCCGTCTTCGGACTGATCCTCGCGCAAGCTCTGGGGCTCGATTCCAAGTACCTGATCCACCTTCCCGACAGGCCCTTCGCGCACGGCATCGTGATGCCGAATTTCCAGGGAGTGTTGCGGGACCATTCATTGTGGTGGGCCGTCTTCTCCACGGTGCTCACGCTCACCCTGATCGACGGGGTCGAGTCGCTGGCCACGATCGCCGCGATCGATAAGATCGACCCATTTCGGCGCAAGTCGGACCCGGACCGCACGCTCCTTGCGATGGGGGTCTCGAACATGTGCTCAAGTCTTGCCGGCGGGTTGACGATCATCCCCGGCGGCGTCAAGAGCACGGCGTGTATCGTCGGTGGTGGCCGAACTCAGTGGGCGAACTTCTACAACGCCATTTTTCTCATCCTCTACATCGTGATCGGCCGCAACGTTATCAACATGTTGCCGCTCAGCGCCCTCGGTGCGATCATCATCTACACCGGTTACAAGCTCTGTGCACCTAAGGTCTGGAAACATGTCGCCCATGTCGGTGGCGAGCAACTCTTTGTCTTCACGGCAACGGTCGTGGTCACCGTCACCACCGACCTGCTCTGGGGCATCGTCGTGGGAATGCTCACGAAGGTGGTCTTAGAGGTCTGGCTCGCAACGCGAGTGGAACTCCCTGAACAACACGAAACACTCAGCGGCAGACTCCTTCGCCGGGCCGCTCAGGCCGGAGAGTTGTTCCGTAATCCGGTCGTCGGGAGCGTATCCACTCAGGAAGGCTATCACCTCTATTTTGCTCGCCCCTTGGTCTGTTTCAACGCGATGCACCTGCATCGCGCCCTGGCGCAAATCCCGGACAACGCGCAGGCCGTCCACTTCCACGTCACCGACCTGGTCACGCTGGTCGACCACACCACGACCACCACGCTGTTCGACTTCGCCGAGGATTTCAAGCGGAGCGGGCGAGGCGTGGCGCGGATCCTGGGCTTGGAGCGGCTTCGTCCACGTTCGGAGAATCAACTTTGCATGCGTATGGGACCACTGATCCTGGCCCAGGAACGAGCCCAAGCGCTTCAGGAGTTGGCTCGTTTGAGCCTGACAAGCGATGATTTGCAACCGATTGACGTTCTCGCTCAGTCGGAAGGGTTCAGCCTGACGGTCGTGGAGGGGGCCAACGCCTCTTGCGATCCGGGCACTTAGAGCGGATTTCGCTCGGATAGCACACACGAAAGCTGGAAAGTGACCACGTGGCTCAAGGGCAGTAAAGAGGCTCTGCGGGTGGCACTGGTGGCTTGTCCACCAGTGGGCCCAGGCTGGCAGCATTTGTGAACAAACCGTCAGTATCGCCCACCGGCCTCTTTACTTGCTTCGAGCCCCAGGGTCACTCTCTGGTCTGAGTGGGGGCTATCCAAGCGATAACCGCTCGAGCCATCGCCGGGCCCGTCAATGAGGACTTTGGCCCGGCGACAGGAAAGCGCCGCATCGAAGAGATCCGGAGTTCTTGAATGGGTTTGCTGTCGTCACGACCTCCCGTTCGGTGAGGGCTGGGACAATGCGGAGCTGATTTGAAAGAGAGGCAGCGATTTGACGACGCTCTGGTACACCCCCCAGCCGAGCGGGATGGCCACGACGCTCCAGGCGATGGCGATCAGCAGCGGGGATGTGGTTTTCTCGGGAAAGTCGATGGCTTCGGTTTCTGAAAAGGGGTCGGGCATGGGACCTCGAGGGCTCAGGAGTGAGGGAGGCCTGGGTGGTGGTAACGCTCATGCACCGGGCTGACGAGCAGGTTGCCGATCAGGCCAAGGATAAGGAGACCGACCATCACATACATGGTCGCATTGTAGGCTTCGGCCTTGGGGACGCCATGCTCGATGCGGTAGGTGGAGATATAATTAACCAGTTGAGGCCCCAGAACGGCGGCCATTGACCATGCGGTGATCAGGCGACCGTGGATGGCGCCCAGGTGCATCGTACCGAAGAGGTCTCGGAGATAGGCAGGGATTGTCGCAAAGCCGCCGCCGTACATCGAGATGATGATGGCCGTAACGAAAACAAAGAAAGTCACGCTGTGGATCTTCTGGGTCACCGGCACCAGCATGTAGAGCACTGCCCCGAGCAGGAAGTAAACGCAATAGATCATCTTGCGCCCGGTGAGATCAGAGATCGAGGACCAGAAGAATCGGCCCCCCATGTTGAAAATGCTTAGTAATCCCGCGTAACCCGCGCCCACGGCGGCCGGAACACCGAACATGTTTTGGGCCATGAGCGACGCCTGGCCGAGAATGCCGATCCCAGCGGTGACGTTCAGACACAGGACCGCCCAGAGCAGCCAGAACTGCGGGGTCTTCCAGGCGACATCGACCGAGACATGTGCGTCCGTCACGAGCTTCTGCGGCCGCGAGGAGGGAACATAGCCCTTCGGTTTCCAACCGTGAACCGGAACCCGAACGATAAACGCGCCGAACATCATCAGAGCGAAGTAGAGGCAACCCATCACGCGGAAGGTTTCTTTGACACCGACCGAGGTGGAGGATTGAAAGTGACCCATGAACTCCACGGCGAGAGGTGCTCCGATGAGCGCACCACCGCCGAAGCCCATGATCGCCATGCCGGTCGCCATGCCCGGCCGGTCGGGAAACCACTTCACGAGCGTCGACACCGGGGCAATGTAACCGAGGCCCAGGCCGATGCCTCCAATGACACCGTATCCGAGATAGAGCAGCACGATGTTGTGCAGCGCGACCCCCACGCTCGAGATCAATAGACCGCCGCTGAAGCAACAGGCACTTGTGAACATCGTCCTCCTCGGCCCCACGCGCTCGACCCAACGGCCCAGTAACGCCGCCGAGAGTCCGAGCATGATCAGGCCGACGGAATAGGTCCAGCCGATCTGGGGGATCGTCCAATCCTGCCCCTTGATCGAGCGGTTGATGCCGATCACCCGGGTCAAGGGATCGTTGAATACACTGAAGCCATAAACCTCGCCAATGCATAGGTGAACAGCCAGCGCGGCAGGAGGGATAAGCCAGCGATTGAACCCAGGCGGGGCCACGGTCCGGTCACGATCGAGAAAGCTGAGCAGCGCCATCGGTCCTCTCTACAGCAGGAATGGTTTGCGAGCGTCTCTTGGAAACCATTGGGATGATCCTCCTCTCAGGGAAGATCTGCTCGCGAAAGCCCGAGGAGACCGCCCTCAGGCCGCCTGCCATCATCGACCCCATCGGCAGAGAAAAACAAGGGGGCCGGCTTCCCCTTTCATCATCTGCCAGACTCCCGCCAATATCGAGCCATAAGGAAAGCTTTACATTACTGAGGTTCCCCGCCGGTCATGAAGAAAATTTCATCGTGCTACAGGTCCCCAAAGAACCGCAAACGAGTAAGCATAAATTCGCGCAACAGAGACCCCGCCTTTCGCACACGAGAGCATTGGGTCGGGAATCATCCGGGCACTACTCTAAAGGCCTGACGCTCCTTGGGGCCTGGTAGACCGGCTTCGAGGGCCATTCTCAAGGAGCGGCCGGACGTCCGGTTCGCATCTCGATCAACGGCTTCTTCGTTCAGGCCGGCTACCTCAACATGGGTGAGACCCTCCGCGACCGGACCCTGATCGCCCTGATATCCCCTCCGACCGTCGCAAGGCACACTTCGGCCTCGGTGCCATCGAACTGACGGCCCGCTGCAGCGAACTTCCCTCGATTCTCGGGTCTTTTCCGCGGGGCTGGCCGACCTTGAGCCAGAAATCCCAAGAGACACCGATTCATCATCCTGGATGAACATGCCAGAAACAGCGAGCGATCGTCGTCGCGATCTCAGGCAAGGCGTTCTCGCATGAGGCTAGCGATCCCGTTGGAGTTCTCGTCAGCCTGAGATTCGAGGGCCAGGACCACACGCCGCCGGCGCTCCTCGAGATGGTTTTGAGAAAGTTTCCATTTTCCCTCGAGCCGAGTGATCTCGATGCGGAACCCGACGATCGCTTTGAGGAGCTTTTCGACGTATCCCGCCGAAGCATCGAAGGACCAGGGTTCAGGTCGGGAGCTCTCATAGGTCTGAACGCTCTTTTCGAGGATGCCAAGTAGCTCCTCACGATCCTCGACGAGATGGAATGAGCCGTAGGCGTGTACGGCAACATAGTTCCAGGTCGGCACCGTTTCTTCGGCCTCGTACCAGGATGGTGAGATGTAAACATGCGGGCCGGAGTAAACGACCAGGACGTCCCCTTCGATTTGCCGCCAGTGCGGGTTGGCTCTCGCCATATGACCCAGAATATGGCCCTTTGATCCGGCCTGGGCGTCGAGGAGCAAGGGGAGGTGACTGGCGATCGGACCATTCTCGCCCTGTGAAATCAAGACAGCAAAGCTGCTGCAATGCATGAAATTGTAAAGCTTATTAGTATCCGTTTCGGCGAAGGGCGTGGGGAGATACATGCTTTCGGCTCCCGGTTCTCGACAGGTTCGCGGAATGCAAAGTGGGTCCTCGCTTGACCGCACTGGGCCATAGAGACGATTCTGATTGGGAAGGTTCGTTGATTCCAGAACCTCGGGTTCATTTCGATAGGGATCGGAAAGCCGCGCGAGTTGGGTCGACCGCCATGAAAATCAACGTGTCCGCAGTCCTCCAGGCAGTTCTGGACGAGTATGTCCTGCCATGGAACGGGTATCACGGCGTCGCCCATTGGGCTCGGGTGCTTGAGAACGGACGGCGCCTCACGGAAGAGACTCGCGCAGACAAGGACGTGGTCTGCTTATTCGCGATTCTTCATGACTCGAAGCGGATCAACGAAGCTTCGGATCCGGATCATGGCCCCCGTGCCGCCGAGTTTGCCAGAACGCTTCGTGACTGTCTGTTCGACCTGCCCGATCACGAGTTTCACCTTCTCGAACAGGCCTGTGCGGGGCATACCCATGAGCGAACCCATCCCGACGTCACCGTACAGACTTGTTGGGATGCCGACCGCCTCGACCTCGGCCGGGTAGGGATCACGCCACATTCGAGCCGACTCTGTACCGCATCGGCCAGGCGCCCGGAGATGATTCGATGGGCAGATGGGAATGCCTGCTTATGGGCAATACCCGACCTCGTGAAATGCGAGTGGGGAATCGAGCTTGAGGGTATCCAATAGGAACGGGAACGGCCAGTCCGCCTCCGAAGTCGAGACCGGTCTCTTTATCGGCTGCTCCCCGGCGGAGCGGAGCGCACCGAGAATGAATTCCAGCAGCTCTATGAAGATACGGGCATTCGTCTCTCTGGCGTTTTGTCAATCGAAGGCGAAATGATCGTGATCGAGGGGATCAAGTTAGACTCGGCGCGATCGGAATGATTAGCCTGAGACCGAGTTCACGGACTGACGATCTCCCCGACCTCGGAAGGGGTCGAACTGTCGTCGCTCTTTCTTCAACCTTTCGAACGCCTCGAGTCGAGGACGGAGGTGTTCCAGAATCTCCTCGAGCGACCAGACTTGATAGTCGTGTCCGTCGAAGCCGACGTCGAGGGCCGCCCATGCGTCGGCATCCTTGAGCGGGTTCAGCGCGGGGTCTCGTTGATACAGAGCGTGAACGTGTCCATACAAATGGATGTTAGGCTCGGCCACCGACGCGTGGTGCTGGCCATTCCAAGTCAGCATCGGATAATGGTTGAGCGTCAGCCGTACACCCGAGTCCTTGATCTGAACCTGTTCGTGGGTTGACGAAAACAGGTCCCGGATCTTGTGGTCGTCGTGATTCCCCCATACCAGGTGGATCGTGCGACACTGGAGCTGATCTCGAAACCAGCGTGCATTGCGAAGGTACTCGCCCCCTCGTCCGAAAGCCCAGTCTCCCAGGCACCAGAGCGTGTCGTTGGGGCCAACCCGACTGTTGATGTTGGTCACCAACCCTTGATTCATACGATCGACCGACTCGTCGCTGATGCGGAGCGATGAAAGGTCGTGCCCCTTGGCTTCCAAGAGGAGTAAGGCCTCACGATCGGCATCGGTCAGGAAGACCAGTCGTCGACTGTATTTGAGGATGTTCGCGTGAAATGCGTGGGGATCTGAGCAATAGAACGTTGCCATGTCCTTCTTTCTCCCGGCCCGATTGCCGGTTGTGGGGAATTCCCATTTCTTTGATTGAAGAACATGGTAGCCGTTCGTGTGTTTGTTCGGCTAGACGAGATTCGGAAACGAGGTTCGATCCACCTGATCGTCAGTCAACCGAGCTAGCGCAAGTACCGTTCGGATGGCATACACCCAAAGCAAGAGAGTGGAAGGCCCCAGGTCGATGTAAATGGGCGTATTGGGTGGCACTGATGGCTTGTCCACCAGTGGCGCCAGCCTGGGCCCACTGGTGGACAAGCCACCAGTGCCACCCAATACAGCCATCTACATGGCATTGGTTAATAGTGCGTCCAACACAGAAATCCCAGGGATTTCACTCAGCTCTTCCGGGATTTTGTAGGCAATCCAAGCGATAACCGCTCTAGCGTCAAGGCCTTGTTCGTGCCCTCTCAGATGCCGGCTCCGAGTGCCGCTGCCGCGGTGTCATGCACCGGGGTTTCGACCCGGGCCGTTCTCCCAAGCCGGGCCACGGCTCCACTCAAGTCGTTGATCTCGGTGGGTCTCCCCGCCTCGAGGTCAAGCAGGAAGCTTGGTTTCAGCGAGTTGGTAAGTCCGTCAATGAATTGAAGCTGGGATTGTAGTTCCCCCTCGGGCAATGCCACGCCATGAGCGCGCCCGACGGCGATGACCTCGCGAATCAAACGCTCGAGGAGAAGATGCCCCAAAGGCGTGTCGCGAATCTGATTCAGAGAGGATCTTGCCAGACCGCAGGCGGCCGCGACCGAAGCGATGAAGGCGAACTTGCGCCAAAGGTCGACAGTAATATCCTCGGAGACTCGCACATCGACATCCGCCTCACGAAACGCCTTGGCGATTCGATTGACGCGCTCCGAGATACCACCATGAATCTCGCCAAAAACCACGCGAGCCATATCACTCTTGCGTTCGACAACTCCAGGAATCAGGCGCACGGCACTGATCTGCGTCATCCCTCCAAGAAGTTGGTCCCGGGGAACGTCCAGCCTCACAAGTTGATCGACCACCTCCACACCGTTGAGTAACGGTAGGATCACCGCGCCTGATTTCGCCAGGGCCCGGGTCGTTGCAGCGATCTCCGAGAGGGAATAACTTTTGACCGCAACGATTGCCCAATCGACCTTCCCTAACTCTGCGGGATCGTCCGTTGCCTGGACGGAGGCAACGAATCGTTCCTCAGGCATGCGAACCTCGATGCCTCGCTCTCGAAGCGCCTCAAGATGAGCTCCGCGAGCCAACATAACGACCTCGTGGTCGGTTCTGGCCAAGAGTCCGCCGTAGTAGGCTCCGACCCCACCCGCTCCGATGATGGCAATCCTCATGCAAACACTCCATTGAACGACGAGAGGGGGGAGCGCCTCTCCTCATTAATAGATCGACCACCATCCCCGACTGATGAGTTCGACAAGGTGGTTATCGGGATCACGGAAGTAGAGGCTCTGGGCTCCTCGAGGCCACTGAACGACGCTTTCGAGCGCAACCCCCTCGGAAGCGAGCCGCTGCTTCCAAGGCTCCACATCCTCGGAATCAATCGAGAAGGCGAAATGAAGACTTCCGGAACCGCCGTGGGGAGGAATCACTCCCCCGGGCAAGACGGCCGGAGTGAGGGTGCTTCCCTTCAGAAAGAGTAGGAGCACGTCGCGATCGGCCACGTTCAACGCATGAAGCCTCGCGTCTTCGAAGAGCGTCTGAAATCCGAAAAGACGGCGGTAGAACGCTACGGAACGAGCGAGGTCTTCCACATAGAGCGCCGTTTCGATAATACCGTTGACTTTCATCGTCTACCCCCAAGGATTCTACGTAACTCGTCGAGAGGTCCCGACAGCCGAGAGCGATTGAGTTCTCCTAAAATGGGGATGATTCGTTCCGTTGATATCGACGAAGAGCCTCGTTCAACGTCTAACGCTCCAAGGAATGACAGGCTTTCCCGAGTCGTTCAACCTTCTCCCAATCGTTCGCGAGCCAACCCCAAACGAAGATCATGGCGCTGGTTGCAGGGGCACGAGTCCCCTGCTCCACAATCGTAGCGACGTCGGCGACCGGAACGTGCTCGCCCCAGTCGGCGAGTTGGATGCTTGGCCAGATCTTGAGCCGTTCGCCAGGCTTACCTTCGACACCCCATCCCGCAGGTGTTTTAGTCTCGAAGCGCGGCGCGGATGGCGGCTTTCATCCTGGCCTCAGAACCGGGATCGACCCAGCACCAATCATGCAAGTTATCGTCACCTTCTCGAAAATGTTGATCCGTGGGAATGTAACCGGGCGCACTCTCGCCATAACCCATCGTAACGACGAACAGGTCAGGGCGCGTCGCTTGAGCGAAGAGTTGATATTCCACGTAGGACTCGCCGGGCAGAAGCAGCAGGCGAGATTTCCCGATCGCGAGCACAGGCACGTCGATCGTCCGGCCGGCGTCCGCATGCTCCCTCCAGCTCAAGCCAAGGGCGGCAAGGCATTGGCCGAACGGCTTTGGGTCGGTCGCGATCCGTTTCTCAAGGTCGTCAGCCTTGAATCCGGCGGTTGACCTGGGCTCAAGCCGCAGCTTCTCGACACCAAACGTCACACGATCGATCGGGGTACGGCGAGTTGCTGCCCAGGCCTCGACCATGGCGCGATGGATCCGGGCAGCGAGTATGGGCCGGTTGGCCGGTGAGCCATCGTTGTACTTTCCCGCTGTGACATTGCCACTGCATCCAGAGACGTAGATCTGAAAAGTTTCCGGGGTCTCTTTCTGCCGCCGATCTCTTGCCATGCCGACGAAGTCCGTCGAAACGCCCCCCTGGCCATAGTAGCTCATGGGATGAGTGGCGTAGCAGCTCAGCGCGAGCAAGGGCTGGTCAGCATTCCAGAGACTTACCGTCTTGAGCCAGGGATCGATCAAACCGTCGGGCTCGTCGCGGAGCGCCGGCTCCTTGGTGGCACTCATGCGATTGAAGGCGGGCTTGCCGTCGGGCCGAAGATAACGTCGGTTCGAGGCGACTTTCTCGACCTTGGCTTGCCCCGTCCCGACGTGGGTGATCGGCTGGGTGGAGTTTCTCGATTTCTGAAGGGCGAGTGCCACCTGGCGCACGGCCCTCTCGTGGAACTCGAGGTCGCAGATGCTTCCCTGAGCATGCCGCCGGTGCAGCAGGCGCTCGGCCGTGAGGTCGGCGATCGGAGTGTCGTGCTGATGCAGGCTCGTGACAACCACGCGCGAGGGTTCGGTTTCGGCTGCTTCCGCTAAGGCTTGACGCCAACGTTCGTAGGCATCATTTCGGATCTCGCACCAATCGATCGCGGCAAGAACGATGGGCTTGCCTTCCCCCAGCAGGAGAAAGCCTCGGGCCCAGAGCGGTTCGAGGATTTCCTTTGCGGGCGCGATCCCACCTCCCATGAGAGGATGCCCAAGCGGCGGGGTTACATCAGCGGAGAAGGTGGCGATGCGCCATGAGCCGGTTTGCGCCGAAGCCCTGAAACCAGACATCGTCAGGCAAGCGGCGAGGGTGCGGAGAGCAGTTCGACGATTCATCGTGTCCTCGGCGAATTCTGGCCGGTACCGTGCTCGTGACCGTGGCTCGCTCTGTACAAACGGCTCGAGACCCGAGAGTCAAGGCGGCCCCAGCGTCGGGGAGGGAAATTCGCGGACCGAGTCCGAGAATGCCAGTCTTCGTGCACGAAGGACATGGTCTCCCCAGGAGGCTCAGGGAGCTGAATTGTCGCGCAGGAGATCGTCGAGGTCAATGAGTCGATGCTTGGGTCAAGAGGCGGGCAGAATGGGCGCAGAGAGACTCGTTTCTGCCCGCTCGGGAGGTCAGACAGGAGCCCCCTGCTCTCTCGTCGAGGGAACCCAGGCGAATTTTGAGCCGCTTTCGCACGGATGCTCATCTCAGAACGGTTCAGAGGCAATGTCGCGAGATTGAACCCAGCGGCTCTCCGGGTGGCACGGAGAATAATCTGCACGTACCGCCCGGACGGCCTCGTCGCATTCTTTTCGTCTACTAAATAGTCTACATTTCACGATATAATAATCTCGCCATAAAACTACCCTGAATCGTCTGGGATTCCGTGAATACAGTATTCGCAAAACCGCTATTCCAAGCGTGAGCCTGATCAACCTGTCTGAGGAATGTGTTCGAAGGCCCAGAAGATCAGGTCGGTGGCGGGCTGTTCGATGCCGAAGCGCTTGAGCTTTGATGCGACCTGACCGCGGTGATAGGTGGAATGATTGACAACGTGGCGGAGGACGACCCACGGTGGAAGGGTTGCCGACCGGGTTCCTCGCCGCAAGGTGACTGGCTGTTCCATTTGTTGGGGGGTTACCGTCGCGAGAAATGCGGCGACGTGCGCGTCCGCCTGCTCCAGGAGACGGGCGGCGTCGTCTACGGTGGGCATTTCTTCTTCGGTCAGCACGGTCTGGACATTGACCCCGCCGATTCCACGAAGCCAACCTTCCGCAACGATGGCGATATGGACGATCGTGGATCGAACCGAGGACCACCCGGGATAGGGCTCAGCGGCATATTGCTCGGGCGTCAACTTGCGGCAAGCCTCGAGGACGCGATCGTTGGCCCACCGGTTGTAGGCAAAGAGGGAAGCAAAGTCATCTTTCATCGGCAATTCTCCATAACAGCGTGGCTGCTCGGTTACCACGGAGTTCAGAGCCGCAGGGACGTGGGCTCTGACGTCAGGTCGCGCTTGCCACGAAATTCCCTTCCAGGTCTTCTGCGTAAGAGCGACGATCTCGGAGGGGACTTGCTGAAGCCATCCCCGCTCGAGAACTGCCCAGAAACCGATACCGATCGCCTCAGCGGCATCATGCCTTAGCGAGGTTGCTCGAGGCGCACGAGACCACTCAATAACGCGCCGAGCCAGAGCATCGGCGCTTCGTTTGGATCGATCCCGGCCTTGGGTATCCTTGGGATGAAAGAGATCCGCACGCCAGTCCTCGGCACTGATCTGCCGGATCGGAATCCCTCGGAGCTCCGCAGCGTGGATCCAGACGTCAGCGATCGCACCTCCCCCTTCGAGGACGAGAGAATCGAGATCGCCTTGAGCGTTGAGAATGCCCTGCACACCTCGGCGTAACGCCGCCCGATTGGCGAAATGCTGCGACCGATACCAGATCAGCCGGCCTTCAGCGCGGAAGAGAGCGAGGCCCGTTCGTAACCCCAAGTCGACGGCGAGTAATGTACCCATCTACTGGATAACCGTCCACACAAATTGGTTGGAGTTCCCACACACCGGTTCGGGTAGGATATTTGCGGAAACGCTCATCTCAGACCATGATCACCGAAGAATCCTGATGTTACGGAAGTGGGGATCCCATGGAGACGACGAAGCCCCCCAAAGTCACCTCGCTCGATCATCTCGTCATCACTGTCGCCAGTATCGACGCCACGGTCGCATTCTACACGACGGTTCTTGGGATGGAGTCCCTCCAGTTCGGGGACGGCCGCCAGGCGTTAGCGTTTGGAAACCAGAAGATCAACATCCATCGTCAGGGCGCCGAGTTTGAACCCAAGGCCCTCTGGCCTACCCCCGGGTCGGCGGATCTTTGCCTGTTGACGGAGGTGCCGCTCGACCAGTTCATCCGCCACCTCGAAGCCTGCCAGGTTTCGATCGAAGTTGGACCCGTTCCCAGGACCGGAGCCAAAGGACCGATCATGTCGGTCTATTTCCGAGATCCCGACGGCAACCTCATCGAGGTGGCCAACGAGCTCTGATCAGAGTTTGGGTCATGGGACATTTTTTCGAAGAAATTTCCAAGAAAGTGAGATTGGGAACAACGGACCCCGCAGATACAGAGGCGACCTGGCTGAAAACACGTCGGGAGGAGTTGCTGCATGTCGAGCCGATTTGCCGGGGTCTGGGCGAATCAACTGGATTTGCTGTTCAAGCGAGGCACGGTCGCCAGCCTGGGCGAAGCCCAGTTGCTGGAACGATTCGTCAAAGGGCGAGATGAGACGGCTTTCGCCGCACTCGTCGCCCGGCATGGCCCGATGGTTCTTGGCGTATGCCGTCGTGTTTTGCGGGACGATCAGGACGTGGAAGACGCCTTCCAGGCGACTTTCCTCGTTCTGGTTCGCCGCGCGAACGGGATCAGGAACGGCAACCTCGTAGGCCACTGGCTCCACGGAGTCGCCCACCGAGTCGCCGTTCGCGCTCGAGCCCATGCCGCCCGACGCCACCTGCACGAAAAGACGGGGGCTGATCGCGCTCAAGGGACCGTCACCACATCCCATCGTGAGCAGGAAGCCCGAGAGACGCGAGGCGTCATCGACGAGGAGTTGGCACGACTCCCGCAGTCGCTGCGTGCTCCGATGATCCTCTGTTACTTCGAAGGCCTTACTCACGACGAAGCCGCCGAACGACTCCAATGGCCCGTGGGAACCGTCCGGAGTCGCATGGCTCGAGCACGTGGACTGCTCCGACAGCGACTCGAGCGACGAGGGATTCTTGCCCAACTCGTACTTCCCACAACCTCACTTCCCGCTGAATACGTGCCCACGGCCTTGTTTGACGCCACGGTCGAAGTCTCGTTGGCAATCGCCAGACACAACACCATGTCGTCGGCCCTGCTCTCAACCACAGCCGGCGCACTCGCGAACGGAGTGATTCAGACGATGACTCTCTCTCCTCTGAAAATTGTTGGCATTCTCGCGGCCGCCTGCGCCCTCGCGTTCGGCGGATTTCAGACCTTCGGTCGAGCCTCAGGGGGCGATAACGACAAGAGCGTACCCAGCGATGCCTCGCAGACCGTCGATCGGCCGGCAGCCATCCTTCAAGCTGTAGATAAGATCCAGAAGGACTTGAACGAGTCTTCGCAAAAAAATGCCGATCTCCAAGTCGAAATCAAGAAGCTACGCGACGAACTCGAGACCTTGCGACGATCGCTGCGTGACGCACCAGCGTCGAAGGAACAAGTCGCTCGACGCGGCGTTGATGTACGCACGCTAAAAGGAGAGACATCAAGCGCTCCCGTAACGACAAAACGCTCCCAGAATAACGGAAGAGCGATGGGCATGGGAATGGGAATGGGAATGGGGGGCGTGAGCGTGGGAGGCGTGGGAGGCATGGGAATGGCGGGCATGAGCGGAGGTGTGGGAGGCATGGGAATGGGAGGCATGGGGATAGGAGGTGGGGGAGGTATGGGAATGGGAGGCATGGGCCCTAGGATGATGGGAGGTGGGGTACCCCAAGGAATGTTCCCTTCGAACACCACGGGGCGGCTCAACTTCATCGCGAATGGATCCCTCATCGTGGTTCCTTCGCCCGAGGGGGAACAAGTCACCGCATATTACACGGAGACGGGAGTCCAGAAATCGTTTCGACTTTTCGATTCGAAGGACCCAGCGCGAAACGTTGTTCCCCTTGTCACTGATGGGCTGGCAGCATTAAGAATCGACGGACCTGAGATCTCCCGAGTCGCCGTCTACACTACAGTCGACGGTAACTGGCATCCTCAGGATCTTCGAGAGCTTGTGGAGGCGGCACATCCAATTATCGTCGGGCAATTGGCGGCTTACGGATTGGGACGTCACGTTTATGCTTTTAGCGCTGAGGCTAAGAAGTGGGACGTTCTGACGCTTCCCGAGGACTCTTCCGCTGCTCCCATCGTCCAATCTAATGCAGTTTTGGTCGAAAACGACGGCCACCTCTATGTTTTCGGCAGTAAGTCAGGAAAGTGGGTCGATATCGACACGCGAACCCACCTCACTGCTGACCCGAAACCAGACACACCCAAATAAATCTCTAGGCAATATATTCGCGTGAAATTTTTTTGAAAGAATTGGTACTTGTAGAATCATTAAAGGCAGTCGCTTCTCACACAAAGAGGCGACTGCCTTCGTTGTTTTGCTATCCTCCCGTAGGGACTTGGAGTGCCGAGGTCTACCCTACGGGAACCGGTACAAATCGGGAGGATCGGGCAGGAAGAAGACTTTGCCGTTCTCGCGTTCAGTACGAGCACACTTTGACTCAGACCGATCTGCCACCATTCGGTAGTCTCGCTCGAGATGCTGTCGGCACGTAGGGCACTCCGGAATTTCCGTGAGCCTGGCTCGAAAACGACGGTTTTTCAGGGCCATCGAATTGCAGGCGATTAAGGGTTGCTGAGGATCGAAGAGTCGTTGACGGGTCGAACACTTCGCTTAGAAACGACTTGTCGCCGGAATTCGCCCCGGGTATTGAGGATAGACATTCGGAGAAAGCGTTCGGCAGCGATTCCCAAACCGGGACTTGGGGATACCTTGCGCCAAAAAAGACTTTTGGAGGACCTTGCGCGATGTCCAGGGGATGGACTTACGAGAATTTTCGCGTCGGGCAGACATTTCGATCGTTGGAGCCCGTGACGGTCGAGCTCGAGGCGCTCAAGGCTTTTTCGGCCGAGTTTGATCCGCAACCATTCCACATGGATGAGGAAGCGGCCAAGACGTCGTTTTTCGGGGACCTCATCGCGAGCGGCTGGCACACCGCGGCGATCACCATGAGGCTGCTCGCGACCAGCAACCTCAAGGTGGAAGGTGGACTCATCGGGGTGGGGGTCGATGAACTCAAGTGGCCCAGGCCGGTCAAAGCCGGGGATACACTGACCCTCGAACTCGAGGTCCTGGCGCTTCGCACGCTGAAGTCCCGTGACGACCGAGGCCTCTTGACGGTACAGTCAACGACAAGAAATCAGGACGGCGACCCCGTTCTGACGATGGTCGTCAATATGATTGTCCCGCGACGGTCGGCTTGAGCTCGGTGCGGAAAAGCACCTGGCGGTGTGGGATTCCTCGGAAGTTGAGATCTCTATGGCATTGCTGAGCCTCAGGAACGTTTGTCTGGCCTTTGGCGGCCCTCGGTTACTCGACAATGTTGATCTCCAAATCGAGCAGGGTGAACGCGTCTGCCTGCTCGGACGAAACGGCGAGGGAAAAAGCACCTTGCTTCGCCTGCTGAAAGGGGAGATCGCCCCGGACGACGGGGAAGTGATCCGGCAGCAAGGGCTTCGCGTGGCGCGATTGACGCAGGAGGTTCCTCAGGAACTCACCGGCGGGATCGCCGATGTCGTTGCGGAGGGACTCCCCGCTTCCGATTCGGCAGGAGCCCACGACCATCGCGTCGAGGCCGTCATCTCCCGGATGGGACTCGATGCCGAATGGCGGTTCGAGGCCCTCTCCTCGGGAATGAAACGCCGCGTTCTCCTCGCGCAAGCGATCGTCGCCGAGCCGGATATCTTGCTTCTCGACGAGCCGACGAACCACCTGGATATCGAGGCCATTCGTTGGCTCGAGGAGTTCCTCCCGCGCGCAGGACTCACGCTCATCTTCGTCACCCACGATCGCGTCTTCCTGGGACGACTCGCCACCCGGATCCTCGAGCTCGATCGCGGGCATCTCTTCGACTGGTCGTGTGACTACGCGACGTTTCTCAAACGCAAGGAAGAACTGCTTGCCGCCGAGGCCAGGCAGCAGGCCTTGTTCGACAAGAAACTCGCCCAGGAGGAAGCCTGGATCCGCAAAGGGGTCGAAGCTCGGCGCACGCGCAACGAAGGGCGTGTCCGCGCGCTCAAGGCCCTTCGCGAAGTGCGCAGCCAGCGCCGAGAACGCCAAGGGACCGCTCGGCTCAAGGCTCAAGAGGCCGAGCGTTCAGGAAACCTCGTCATCGAAGCCAAAGAGGTTCGCTTCGGTTACGCCGAGCGCACGGTGATCAAGGATCTCACCACGACGATCACCCGAGGCGACAAGGTCGGGATCATCGGGCCGAACGGCGCAGGCAAAACGACGCTTATCCGCTTACTTCTCGGAGAACTCCCCCCGGCCGAGGGCACGGTCCGGCTCGGCACGAATCTCGAGATTGCCTACTTCGACCAGCTAAAGGCCAAGCTCGACGAGGAAAAGACGGTTCAGGAGAACGTGGCCGATGGCTACGACACGCTGGTGATCAATGGCCAGCCTCGCCATGTCCTGGGATACCTCCAAGACTTCCTCTTCGCGCCGGATCGGTCGCGCAGCCTGGTCAAGTACCTCTCCGGTGGCGAGCGGAGCCGACTGCTTCTGGCAAAGCTCTTCACCAAGCCCTCAAATATGCTCGTTCTCGACGAGCCGACGAACGACCTCGACGTCGAAACACTGGAGCTGCTCGAAAGCCTGCTCGTCGACTATCAAGGAACCGTCCTACTCGTCAGCCACGACCGCGCCTTCCTCAACGACGTCGTGACCAGCACGCTCGCGATCGGCTCGGATGGCCGGGTGAAGGAGTATGACGGAGGCTACGACGACTTCCTCCGTCAGCGCTCCAACGAGGAACGTGTTGAACCGATCACGTCCAACGCCCCCGTAAGACAGACCGAACGTCCCCGTGAGCGCTCGCGCAAACTTTCCTACAAAGAACAGCGCGAGATCGAGGCGCTGCCCGCCAAGATCGATACCCTCGAAACCGCCATCGCCGGATTCCATGAGGCAATGGCGGATCCGACTTTCTACCGAAAGGCGAGCGACGAGATCGCTCGGGCCAAGGCCGACCTCGAGGCGGCCGAACAAGACCTGGCCGCTGCTTACGCCCGTTGGGAAGAGTTGGAGAGCCTGACCGATGGCTGAACGTCGAACATTCAGGCAACGCGCTCGTTCGAGCGTCAGATCAACAGGCTGATCTGAATCGTAACCCTTACAGGATGGGCATTGGCCTGCCAAGACACGCGCGAAAGGCTCGGCAAGCCAAGCCCTGTCCTGTACTTACTAATGAACATGATGGCAAATATGGGCAAAGCAAGCCTTCGTTCCGCCTGAGCCTCAAGAATCGACGAGGTAGTTGCAGGCAACCGCGCGATAGTCCTCCAACTGACCTTCGACCCAAGTCGATTCTTGAGCGAGTTCCTCGGCCAGAAGTGCCGCCACTCGCGGCGCCACATCCAGGCTGGCCTGCGCGTCGAGAAAGAGAGCGCGCAGGCGCCGGGCGAGAACGTCTTCAACGGTTCTTGCGGATTCGAAGCGAGCGGCCCAAACGACCTCGCCGGCCAGGTACGGGAGGCGAGGATCCAAACGCGCCTCCCAGTCCGGTCGTTCGGAACAGAGTTGGAGTAAGGCCGGGCGGTCAGAACCGTATGCGGAAAGAGGGTCGGCCGGGGAAACATCCTCCGCTCCGTGGAGCTTCCAGGCGAGCGTGACGCAGGGTCGCTTCTCCAAACCCGCGACGGCCACGGCCTGGTCGACCGCTTGCTCCGCCATGAGACGGTACGTGGTCCACTTACCACCGGTGATCGTGACGAGGCCCGAGGAAGAGGTTGTCAAGGAGAGCTCACGCGAGAGCTGAGACGACTTCGTGGTGTGCTGGTTCTTCAGGAGCGGTCGAAGCCCCGCAAATTGGCTGAGGACATCCGATCGTTTGGGAGCTTTCACGAGATAGCGGCCCGCATACTCGAGGAGATAATCCACATCCTCTCGCGCGGGTTTCGGCTCCCATTCCACGTCGTTGACCGGCGTGTCGGTCGTGCCCAGCAACACGCGATCGTGCCAGGGGATCGTGAAGAGGACTCGTCCATCCTCGGTCCGAGGAATGAGCAAGGCCGAATTCCCGGGAAGAAACTCGCGACCGAGCACGAGATGAATTCCCCGGCTGGGGGCAATGATGGCACGCGAACTCGGGTCGTCGAGCGAGCGCAAGGTGTCGGCAAAGATCCCCGTGGCGTTGATGACGCCATGAGCTTCGATCGAGAATTCTTCCCCCGTTTCGGCGTCTCGCGCGTTTACACCGCAAATTCGGCCGTCTCGATGTTGGAGCGAGGTGACCGGAAAATAATTGAGAGCGCAACCTCCTTGATCGACGGCCGTCCGAAGCAAGGCTACGGCGAGTCGCGCGTCATCGAACTGGCCATCGTAGTAAAGACTGCCTCCGCGAAGTCCCTCAGAGCGCAGAGTTGGCAGTCGCTCGAGCGCCTCCTGACGGTTGATGGAACGCGAAGCTCGGGAACCCAGGCCGCCCGCAAGCAGGTCGTAGACCTTGAGGCCCAGCCCAAAATAAGGGCGAGACCACCACGAGTAGGCAGGCACCACGAACGCGAGGTCATGGACCAGGTGTGGTGCATTCTCGCACAGCATGCCGCGCTCGCGGAGTGCCTCACGCACGAGGCCGACTCGCCCTTGTTCGAGATAGCGAACTCCGCCGTGGATGAGCTTGGTGCTTCGGCTCGACGTCCCCTTGGCGAAGTCGCGAGCTTCCAGCAAGAGCGTTCGATAGCCTCGAGTGACCGCATCAACCGCGACCCCAAGCCCCGTCGCACCGCCCCCAACCACAACCAGGTCCCACGTCTCACCGGCACGAACGCGGTCGATCATCGCTTTTCGCGTCATCGTGCCTCACCCTTCCACTCGTTCTCGATTCCGGGTCCGCTGGAGATTGCTGCTGACGGTTTTCGACATGGCTTCACACTTTTTGCTAAAGCGTTTCTCTGGGTTTTCACCGCGTGTCGTCATTTACTTCGCGTTTTACTTGGACCTATATTAGCACATTTCCGAATTCTCAGCATATTCCGTCGACGGCGCCGTCGTTCGCTTCCGCTTGGGCTTCGGTTGGTGCTTCCAGCGTCGATGGAGCCAGAGATACTGCTCGGGCGAGCGCCTGATCACGGATTCGAGCGCCGACGTGTAGCGCTGGGTGAGAAATCGAACGTCATCGGCCTTGCCCGACCATTCGGAGGGGTCGATGACGACCTCGCAGCCGACTTCGTAGCGAAAGCCATCGCCGAGCCTTCGCGCATAGCCAACAACCACCGGCGCGTTGTGCTCAATGGCGAGTATCGCGATCGCCTTATGCGTCGAGGCCGGGCGGCCAAAGAAATCAACAAAGAGCCCGTTCTGCCCTGCATCCTGGTCGGCGAGGAACGAGAGGACTCCCCCCGTCCGCAGGACTTCGAGCATCTGGTCGTATCCTCCCGACTTGGGGATCATTTTCTGCCCGGTTCGCTCGCGAAACGACCTGAGAAACCGGTCGAGGTAGATGTTATCAAGAGTACGTGCGACGGAGTGTGGCGGGAATCCGAAAACCCCGAAGAGATAGCCCGCCATTTCCCAGTTGCCAAAGTGGCCGCTGAGAAGGATGACCGGTCCCCCATTAAAGAATGCGTTCAAAACCTTCTCGTGCCCGACCAGCGTGATGCGATCCCGCCACGTTGTTGGGTGAAGCTTGCGAGGGATGTGGAGGATCTCCATGAGCATCTTGCAGAAGTGGCGGTAGACCCCTCGCACAATCTGATCGCGCTCGGCGTCGGTGTATTGGTCTCCGAACGCCGCCTTGAGGTTCTCCAGGCCAACCTGGCGATGCCGCTTGTCCACTCGATAAAGGATCGCGGCGAGCAGCTCTGCCAGCGAGTACGATTGTTCGATCGTGAGCGCCTGGGCAAAGCCCACGATCAGCCGGACTCCAACATAGACCAGGTAATCGAGCACTCGGTTGCGACGTCGCATTAGTCACTCCTTTGACGCTCGACCTCACAGAGGTTATCCGGAAAGAGGATACTGATAGACGAATGCGTGATGAGGGTGGCTGGCGACGAGTCTTTGAGGACCCGGGCCCTGGTCCACCCAGGGCCCCAGGGTGTCGCAGCGCTCCTTCCTGACCACCCTGGCGCCGTTCTCAATATCAAAGATCGATTTTCGGATCGTCTCTGACTGCGGTGTGTCGGTCAAGTACAACGGGATATGGGCCTTGGACCTTCCAACAAATCGATTTTTGAGCGAATTATCATTGATCTTCAAAGGGAAGTCGAATGGCCTTCCCTTCCTTGGCCGATTGATAGATCGCCCGGATGATTTCGACGGACTTCCTTCCTTCACGGCCGTCGACGAGAGGCGCGGTACCTTGGTCGATGGCCTGGAGGAAGTCGGCCAGTTGATCGCGATGGCCGATGTGCGTGATTCCTCGCGGGTCGCTTGCGCCTGCGGAGAAACCGGATACGGCCTTCATCCGCTCGAGAATGGGCCCATCTTCGGGCTTTTCACCGGCGAATGACCAGAGGGTGATGTCGTCCTGCTCGACGCGAGCCGACCCATGCTCACCGTGAATCTCGGTCCGTTTCAACAGACCGGGGAAGGCGCTCGTGGCGGCCTCGATCACTCCCAGGGCTCCATTCTTGAAACGGAGCGCGGCCACGGCGGTGTCTTCGACCTCGATCCGCTCGTGAGCCACGAGGGCGGTCAAGGCCTGGATCGTGTCGACGTCGCCCATCAACCAGGAGAGTAGGTCGACGTTATGGATCGCCTGATTCATCAAGGCGCCACCGCCGTCGAGTTCCCAGGTACCACGCCAGCCGCCCGAGTCGTAATATGCCTGGGTTCGCCACCATTTCACATAAGTGTCGCCCAGGGTGAGTCTGCCAAACCGGCCCGAGTCGATCGCCTGCTTCAAGGCGATGTTGGCGGCGCTAAATCGCGACGGGAAAATCGTGCAGAGCCGTACGCCCGCCTCATCACAGGCTCGGATGATCGCGTCGCACCTTGGCAACGTGATCTCGAGAGGCTTTTCGACGACGACATGTTTACCCGCCCTGGCTGCCTGAACACTCGGATCCAGGTGGGCTCCGCTCGGCGTGCAGACGCAGACCACATCGACGCCCGGGTGAGCGAGCATTTTCGAAAGGTCGTCGTACACGACGCAGTCGCCGCCAGCGAGCGCGGCGATCTTCGCGCCGTTCGTCTGGGATCGACTGAAGGCGGCGACGACACGGGCCCCTTCGATATCGTTGATCGCTCGGGTGTGAAACTCCGCGATCATTCCGCAGCCGATGATGCCAAAGCCGTGCGTCGCCATGAGGATCTCGTCGTCTCCGGATTGAGGACGCGTGGATTATTTCAAAACCACCCGCACGATCTTATGCTTGCCCACTCGCACGATAAGGCCCTCGTTGACCTCCACCAGAGCCTTGACGTCGCTGATCACGATCCGATCGGGACCGACCGACACTCCCCCACCTTCGATCACGCGGCGAGCATTCGAGGTGCTCTGCTCCAGCCCGAGCGCGACGAGCAATCGAGGAATCGGAAGCCGGCCTTCGGGGTCGAGCAACTCTCGCCCCAGGACAACCTCCCGGATTTCATCCGGATCTTCCCCTTTGGCTCGCTTTCGGAATTCGTCGGCGGCCGAGTCGGCCTCCGCGCGGGAAACGAGGCCGGTGATGATCTCCTTGGCCAGGAACTCCTTCGCATCACGCGGGTTGACGTCCGGCCCCAGTAAGCGATCGACCTCGGCGATGGGCACGTCCGTAAGCAGCGTGAAATATTGGCGCAAAGGTTCGTCGGGGATGCTCATGATTTTGCCGAAGAGGTCGTTCGACGGCAGCCCGACGCCGATGTCGTTGCCCAGACTCTTCCCCATGCGGCGCGTCCCATCGGTGCCGACAAGGATCGGCATCGTCAGAGCCACCTGGGGTCTCTGGCCGCGTGACTGTTGCAGTCCCCGTGCAACCATCAGACTGAATAACTGTTCGGTTCCCCCCAGCTCGACATCCGCGCGGACCTCGACCGAGTCCCACCCTTGCATCAGGGGGTAGAGGCACTCGTGCAAGTAGACGGGCTTCTCTGCCGCGAGCCGCTTGGCGAAATCTTCTCGCGCCGAGATCTGCGAGAGCGTCATCTGCCGCGTCAGGTCGAGCACATCCAAGAACGACCAGCGCGAGAACCAGTCGCCATTATGGTGGACCTCGGCCCGATCGAGGTCGATGATCCGTCCCACCTGCCGGAGGTAATCCTTGGCATTCTCGGCCACCTGGGCCTCGGTCAACTTCGCACGCGTCTCGTCGCGTCCCGAAGGGTCACCGACCAAAGCCGTGTAGTTGCCGATGATGATGACGGCCGTGTGGCCCAAATCCTGAAATTGCCGTAATTTCCGAAGCGGAACCGTGTGCCCGAGGTGGACGTTGATCCCGGTGGGGTCGATCCCGTATTTCACACGAAGCGGCGCATTTTCTTGCACCGATCGCTCAAGCATCTTAAGGAATTCGGCCTCGGGGACGATAGCTTCGACACCCCGGCGAAGGATCTGCAATTGTTCGCTGACGTCCCGCATCGAAAACTCCGCTTCCTCTTGGGTCTAACGCGCTTGCCGATTCTAGGCGTAAGGTTGATTTCGGGCAAGGTGGCCGTAAGGTTCACCGGCGCGTTACGATAAGGCGTAAGTTCCGGTCCCGCGTGGCAACCTCGGACCCTCGATCATGACGGCGAATCTTCCGAAAATAGCAGCGGTCCTCCTCGGAGTGACCTTGTCCGCCATCTTCATCGGCATGATCCAAGCGTGGTTCTGGGCGGGTTCGCGATTGGTTCGAGGGAAACACCTCCTGGAACCGGTTGATCCCATCCACTCCCCGTGGACCTGGAAGACCATCGGATTGGTCGTCGCAACCTGGGTGTTCATCCAGTCCGGGGTCATCGGAACCTACATGGCGGTCGATTCAGGGGTGGCCACCAAGACGGCAACGCAGGGCAAAGCGAATCCTCATAAGGTTGCTAAGGACTCGCCCCCCCGAGATAAGTCCGACTCCGCGAAAGCCTCCAAGCTTTCGTCGACCGAAGTCATGGTCTTGACGACGGTTTCGAATGTTTGCCTCCTCTTATTGATCCCGGGCGTTCTGAGAACCGCGACGCGCCACCCCCTGAAGGATCTTGGTATCCGTTGGCAAAAGATAGGCTGGAACATTCGTGCAGGGTTCGTCGGCTTTCTCTTAACCACACCGCTCGTCTACGGGGTGAACTTCATTACAACATCCCTATGGAAGGCCTTCGTCGGCAAACCGGAATCTCATCCCTTGGAACAGATGGTCCGCGCGGATTTCACGCCCACCGGAATGCTCCTGGCTTTCGTATCCGCCGTCCTTCTGGCACCAGCCGCCGAGGAACTCCTTTTCCGCGGTCTGATCCAGGGCTGGTTGGCCACTCGGCTCGGGTCGAACCCGACGCGCAACAAGCCAATCGAGCCTCTCGATGAGCCGCTCATCATCGAACCCGACCTTGGAGATGGAGAGCCGCCGGCGACCTGGCTCGACACCACCAAGATCAAGGTGGTGACCGAGCCGGTCCCATCAAAAACGAGCTCCCCTCTCCGCTCTCGCAATGCGGCGATCATCTTCACCTCGATCCTGTTCGCCTCGGTTCACCTTCCTCAATGGCCGGCACCGATCGCGATCTTTTTTCTCTCGCTGGGACTGGGATGGCTCTACGATCGAACTGGCAGTCTAATCGCCCCATTCGTCATGCATGCATTTTTTAATGCACTGGCGACTCTTGCTTTGTTTTACACGTTACTCATGCCCGGACCCGCCCAGAAAACCCCGAAGCCACCACCTGCTTGTATGGATCGCGTCCCATTTCGAATCGAAGCCGTTCAAGTCTCACGACCTTGAATCAAGGGATTAACGGTATCTTGAGTCTATTTGCAAATTCGTGTTTTTTTCTGTTGCCGCAATTGAATTTGATTGTTAGATTCACGGGCGTTCTCCCTAAGATCGTGACAATCCCGACTTCTGATCCACTTCAAGCACGCAGACTTTTCGGGTGAGAGCGGTTGTCCTTCCCTTAAGGGCCTCTCCAGCCCCCCCGAATAAACGGGTTGAAGCGCGAGTCACGGATTGTCCGATGAGATAGGCACGACGTGCCGATCTCTTGTCCGCGGTTGAGCCGGTGCTTGCGTCTCGGTCGTGTCAGAGGGGGACGCTCGGCGGCATCAACCGCGAAATCGTCGTATCGTTGCGGTCGTGTCGACCGAGGAACGGCCGGTCTTGCCGGCACGGAGAGGGCGTTCCGAAGCTGAGGAGGATGGGGTCCTTCTCAGCGCAATGGAGTGGCGGAACAGGTCCCCGGTGGTTGAGGACTTGTTCTTTCACGTGGGAGTTATTTCGATGAGCGAGTCGAATTCTAAGAGAAACGCACCTGTGCATTCGGGTTTTGAGTGGGCAGGAACTGTGGCTCGCATCCGACGCGGTGGCAAGTCGTCTCGCGCGGGGCGCCGCTCGGCGTTGTTGGGAATTTTGACCGCCGCATATGTGAATTCGAACCGAGGAAGTCGCTCGACCGAGACGCGCCCTGGAGCGGATCGCTCCTGACGCATTTCGGAGACGCCCCGGAGCGTTGCCGAGAAACTCTCCTGGAAAACAAGATCGACCCCGGCCTTTCGGTCATTACCGAGAAGTCGGGGTGATTTCGTTTTCGAAATCGCACTGAGTGATAGTGCGTACCGGCCTTGGTAGGAGCCAAATATGCTCTTCTGCACATTAGTGCAGGCGAGCGAGCCTCGCCAGGAGCAAGAGGGCGCGCCGAGGCAGACGAACACTGCCGGAAGCGAGAACCGTGTCGACCGAAGGTGATGAAAGGATCGTTCGGTTAAACGGGAGTTGATTCACGTAGAACGGAGGCGTGGCCAATCTGACGTTGACCTGGCCAAACTCGCCCAGTCCGGTCACCGCGTCAAGGCTCGTCGAACTATTCCCTTGGACTCGCCCGAGCAACGTCGTCCTCCGAAACACAGGATTAAGGACCTGGAGCCGGTTGCCCTCCCCATTCGGGAAGCGGGTCAGATCGAGCACTCCCCCGCCGTTCAGCCGGAGGGTGACGCTATTGCCATGGCTGTCCGGATAAACGAGGAGCGTCCCGCGTCCGAAATACGCGTCGTACTCCCCTCCCGCAAGCGGGAGGCCGCCGGGATCCGTCAATCCCACAACGCGAACGTAATAGAACTGGTTCGCGCCGAGTGGCGAGGCGAAATGAAGGTCGACCGTGTTGTTCGAGGGATTGTAGGCGGCCGATTGAACTCCGACACGAAAGTCGTCCCCCGTTCCATACCGGCCGTCGGGACCGACAGCGATCACCTGGTAATGGGAAGGGTCGATCGCCCCTGGTGCGTCGAGAGCTTTGTTGAAGTAGAGCGTGACGTCGTTGATTCCCGAAGCAGGTCCCGCGATCCGGAGCTCTTGAACGGTAGGCGCGACGACATCAGGGTTGAGATCCTTCACGAGGATCGTCGACGCTGTATCCGCTCCCAAACTCGCCCCTCCCGTCGGCGTGATCAGGCGGAGTGCGATCGTCTGATCATGCTGGTTGTAGGGGTAATCAAGTATGGGTACCGAGAATGTTGCGACCGTTTGACCAGGCTGAAAGACCAAGGTTCCCGCCACCGGCATGAAGTCGATACCGGGTCGAGCCGATCCCCCTTCCGGGCTGCAATAATAGATCGATGCGATTCCTCGGGCTCCCCCTTCGCGCGTCACCGTGATGATGGCCATCCCCGCAGTGTTCGTCACGCTGAAGACCGGGGCGGAGAACTGAAACGAGCCGGGAGACTCGAGGACATTGAGCGGGGCATTGGCCGTATTGTTCGCCGTGGATGGGTCGGCTTCGTTGGCTGAGATTGTGACGCGATCTTGGGTCTGCCCCACTTTACCTGGGAGGACGACAAAGGTGATCGTGGTTGACGCACCCGCTGCAATGTTCCCCAAACCGAGCGTGACGATCCCGCCTGCCTGAGAGATACGCACAACCCCGGAACCGGCCGATACAAAGACGGCACCTTGTGGCAGGATCTCGCTCAAGCGGACTCCCGTAGCGGTGCTTGGGCCATGGTTCGTTGCGGTTACGGTATAGGTCACCGCCTGGCCCGTGTTCACCGTCGACTGATCGGCCGAAAGAGAGACCGACAGATCCGCAGACGGGATCACGTTCGTTGACAGCGCGGCGGAATTGTTGGTCGAATCCGGGTCCGGAAGTCCGCTTGCAACCGTCACGTTGCTCAGCACGACCAGGCTGGACGGAGAGACGAGCGTCAGGGCTAACATGACCGACTCTCCGCTCTCAAGGGTTCCGATCGAGTCTAAGAGAATTCCTCCCGAGGAGAGCGACAGTTGATGGTTCAGGCTGTCGACTGCGGAGATCAGCGTCACGCCAGCGGGGAACGTGCCTGTGAGGATCACGTTATTCGCAGCATAGGGTCCATTGTTGGTTACGATCAAAGAATACTGAAAACTCTGACCGACCTGGATCGGTCCTGTTGGTGACGTGACCTGCACAGCAAGATCCGAGGCCGGGGTTACCGCCGTGGTCGCGGTCGCGGTATTGTCGGTCGTGTCCGTGTCGAACTCGTGCGACCATACCGTCGCGGAGTCGGTAAATCCGGGAGCCGACTCGGACGTGAGCAGGACGAGGGTCATTGTCGCCGAAGCGCCCGAAGCCAGATCCCCGAAGCTGGCGATCAGCGTCCCTTCCTGGAGGGAGGACTGACCTTGGCTCATCGTCACGGAGGAAAGTATGACTCCGGTCGGAAGCAGGTCGCTGAGTGTTATCGCAGTCGCCGGAGACGGGCCTTGGTTCGTCACCGTCACGAGATAGGTGACGGATTGACCGGCCAAGATCGTGCTACGGTCCGGCCTGATCGTCAGGCCCAGGTTGGCAACCGGCACAACAGCCGTTGTCGTCGAGGCCGTCAGGCTCGGAATCGCCGGGCTTGTTTCGCTGGCGGTCACAGCGTTGACAAGGGTCGGAGCCGCCGAATCGGCCAGTCGCACGACGATCTGCCAGTTGAGGGTTGCCCCCGGGGCGAGCGAAGGCACGATATCCGTGAGGGTCCCCCCAAGAAGCGTTGTGGTACCCCCCTGATTATCGAGGGCAGAGAGGAACGCCACTCCATCGGGCAGTTGGTCCACTAAACGGATTCCGGTCGCGGTCGTCGTACCAATGTTGGTGAGTTGCACCGAGTAGGTAAGCTGATCCCCTACTCTTACGGGGTCTGGAGACCCAGTCATCACCAAGGCCAGGTTCGTTACCTGAGTCGTCGCGGACGCCGTATCGTTGTCGGCAGTCAAGTCAGACGAGGCCGACGTGACGGCCGCCGAGTTGACAAGCGAGGGGAAGTTCGCGGCGGTCGTTGTGACGACAACGGTCAGCACCACAGGATCGGCATTCGCCGACATGTTATCAAGCGATAGGGTGATCACATTGCCAATAACAACTGGTATTCCCTGCGTCGCTATTGCGGAAAAGATCGTCGTACCTTCCGGAAGCGTGTCGGTCAGCGTGACTCCGGTCGCGTCGGACGGGCCACGATTGGTCAGGGTCACTGTGTACGTGACGTTCTGCCCCTCGGCGACTGTCGGCGACGAACCCTGAACCTGCACCGAGAGATCGGCGATCGGCCCCAGAGGGGTGACGACACTCGCCAGGTTGTTGTCCGCGTTATTATCGCCATTGAGGTTGGAAACGACGACCGAGTTCGTGAGTGCCGACGACGTCACGGAACTCGTGCCCACGACGATCGTGATGAGTCGAACTTCACCCGGGAACACCGACCCAAAACTCACAACGAGCGAAGACGAGCCGACGGCGATCGATCCATTCTGCGCCTGTGAGGAAATTATCGTGGCACCACTCGGCAGCATGTCGGTCACCTGCACGTTTCCAGCAGGCGATTGTCCGACGTTCGTCACCGTGATTTGATAAGTTACAGTGTCGCCAACACTTATCTGTGCGGGAGTGGCCTGGATACTGACCGAGAGGTCCGGCGTATCCAACGTGTCGAGGTTTCTTGCAAACTCCGACGTGTTTCCCGCGGGGTCGGTTACGGTTGCCGTAATGGTTTGACCTATCGAGACGGTTACAGGAACCGTTGCGTTGATCACAGCGTGCCCATCGCTTGCGATCGTCACCGATTGCGACCCGAGATAGTACTTCCCCTCTCCAAAACCCGACGGGTCGCTCGCATCGTTCGCGAAAAACTGAACCGTGTAGGTCGCGCCCGGAGCTCCGACCATCGACCCCACGACCCTCGTCGAGTCCTTGCCCAGAGTCACGGCCCCCAGCAAGGGATAATTCTGCTGGTGATTGCCCGTGCCACCGAGGTTGATTCCGAGTCCTTGATTCTCAAAGATCGAGTTCGAGAGAATCGCGTTATTGAAAACACCGGCTCCCAACGAAACTCCGGCTCCCGAACCATTGCTGGGGTTGCCGTTATAGGCGATGACATTCGCAGCCCCAGGGGTGAGCCCGCCGATCGTATTATCCGTGGAGACAAGTCGAACCCCACCACCCAGGTTGCCCAGATTAAGAGTATTGGTGACATCCGTACCGATGTGGTTTCCTTCCACGAGAAGGCCGTCAGTGGAGCCATGCGTCATCAAGCCTGGGCCGCTGTTGCCGGAGATGACATTGCCTGCTCCCGGAACGGTTCCGCCAAGGACCAGGGACAAGGCGGACGCGACCGCCACCCCGCCGAGTCCGTTCCCAAGTTTCTTCGTGCCCGTGGGATCCGTACCGATTCGATTCCCTCGAACGAAGGCCCCCGTGACCGTAGTTGAAATGCCGCCGACCTCGAAGCCATACCCGCCATTTCCGGAGAGAACATTACCCTGTCCCGGTAGCGTTCCCCCGATCTGTATCGATGACCCTGCTACGACCTTGATGCCATCGCCGTCGTTGCCAGCAGCGTCGCCTCCCGGCAGTACACCTATATAGTTATTTGTGATCAAATAACCGGAACCACCGTCGATCTTAATGCCATTGCCACCGAAGTTTGCGATCGCTAAGCCACGGACGGTTGTGTTTCCGCCAGAGAGTTCGAGACCATCGAATCCACCGGAGTTTCCCGATCCCATGAGCGTGATCACCGGGGTCCCGGCATAGCCCGGTTGTGAGGTTCCGTCGATGGTGACCGGAACCGTGATGCTGGGAAGTGCCGAGTTGATATTGATCTGTCGTGAGCCCGATCCCTGAATGCAAAACGTGATGGCATCACCACCCGTGCCTTGGTTGACTTGTTCGATCGCCCAACGCAACGATCCCGGATTCTCGTCATCGGAGAGATTCGTCACCGAGAATTGCGTGAGGAGTACCCGGTCTTCCATGGCCTCACAACGAGGACGCGCGGAATGACGTGCAGATTGTCGCGAAACACGATGCCGGCTCAATGTAAGCTTGCCCATAGGACTCGCTTCCCACCGCTCCCGGATCGGGGCTGTGAGAATCTTTCCCTCCCATGCTGGCCGACAGCCAGTCCTGACGCCTCAAGGCGGTCGTCGATCTTGGTGATGATTCCAGTGCCGTTAGTCGCAGAGCATCCTCATCGTCGGATTCTCGCGGTCAATTCGAGGACCATTCCCAGCCTGACTCACATCGTCGTGAATTTCGGAAATCGGGATTCTTAAACAGTTAATACATCGAAGCCAATGGCTTTCCTAAAAGCATTCCCTCCTTTCACGCGATGACTCTCGTGATCGTTCGCGAGAGACCATCAATGCAACCATACTATTCTGTCGTTTCCACTCCAAAGAAAGAAAGAGAAATCCGACTCAGTCCGATTTTTTTGGTTTCCACTATCCACAAGAAACTTATGCGATCAAAGCAACGCACATGTGCCGTCTTAATATCGAGATAGCTTTCCAAGTGAATCCGCTTCGCTCTGGCTCACCACTATTAAAGGAGATTTCACTCCAAAAATTTACAAAGCCACCCTGTCACCACGACTTCGCGCACAAACCCTATAAAAGTGATCCGCCCCCAAAGCCCACGCGTAGATCTGACGGTTGTCGAGTAACTCTTCAGGAGAGTTCGTTCGAGCCTTCCCCAATGTTCACGGACAGACCGTGAGATTCTTGGCGTTCGATCCGAAATTTTTCGGAGGAGCGTCGACTCTCCGATTCCGAAGTCATCGCATCCGAGGACGAGGCGCGTGAGCGTTTGTCCACACGAACCACTCGTGGTTTCGACTCGTCGAGCCGACATGGAGGCTATGAGCAAATAGCTTTGTGAAGCATCTGAACACTACGAAGACGTAGAGTTCGAGGTGGGGAAAGATACCGGTCGAGTGGAGGTTATGGTGAGACGAGACGGGAGGGCTCGTACGCTGGACGAGCGGTTCGAGGAAAGGGACTGGGCAAGAAGGACCTGACACCTACGGATCGACCCAACCTTCCCGAGAGTCATTTCGATGGCGGCCGGACGACGTACTCCGCAGTGAACCCGTTCCGCTCAGCTTTCGGGAATTCAGGTAACGTGCGTAGGTCAACGATCATGACACCTCACTCTCATCAACCTTGGCGCCGCAAGTTCGCACCCGGGAGTCCAAATCACGCAACGCCTACAAAACTGGCAAAGATGCTAGCTAGTGCACAACTTACAGGCAGAAATCTGGCTTGAGAGCGACGCTTTTGGTCGCCTTAAGCCCAAATCCAAGCCGTTTCAGAGGCCAGGCGAGTGATGGTGCGCGATTTGCGAGACACTAGTGCATTATTCTTCTCGAGGCACGTAGGTACATCAATGTTGTCGATGCGTCATGGGGTCGATGCGAGACTCTTTGGTGATTACACGTTGACTGGGTACGACGAGATGTTTGCCGCGCCCGGTCAGATTCGTCCTCACTACGCGGCGCTGCATCAGCGACTCAACGCGTGGGGCCTCGGTGAATTCGAGTCTCGCCGTCGCGCGGCGGATTTGCTGATGCGACATCAGGGGATTACCTTCACCGTGTACGGCCGTGAGCAGGGAGTCGAACGGATCATCCCGTTTGATCCGGTGCCTCGCCTGATCGCGGCCGAGGAATGGGACCACCTCGAGCGCGGACTCAAGCAGCGCGTGAGGGCTCTGAATCTCTTTATTCACGACGTTTACCATGCGCGCCTGATCTTGCGCGATCGTGTCCTGCCTCACGATCTGGTGTTGGGCGCGTCGAGCTATCGTCGAGAATGCGTGGGCCTGCGCGTCCCTCGCGACATTTATATTCATATTAGCGGTATCGACTTGATTCGAGATGCCCAGGGCAAGTACCTGGTGCTCGAGGATAACGGCCGGACTCCTTCAGGCGTCAGTTACGTCCTGAAGAACCGGCAAGTCATGAAGCAGGTCTTCCCGTTCCTCTTCGAACAGTACAACGTCCTTCCCAATGACGACTACGCCTCGAATTTGCTGGCGATGTTGCGGTACATCGCGCCGGAGGGCTGCGACGATCCAACGGTGGTGGTCCTTACCCCGGGAGCCTATAACTCGGCCTATTTCGAGCACAGCTATCTAGCGCGGCAGATGGGGGTGGAACTCGTCGAAGGTAGGGACCTGTTCCTGGATAATGGTCAGATTTTCATGCGGACGATTCGAGGTCCCAAGCGAGTGGATGTCATCTATCGTCGGATCGATGATGACTTCATCGATCCGCTGACCTTCCGCCGCGACAGTCAGCTTGGGGTTGCGGGCCTCACGGGAGCCTATCGCGCGGGCCAGATTGGGTTGGCGAACGCCATGGGAACAGGGGTCGCCGACGATAAGGGGATCTATCCCTTTGTCCCCGACATCATTCGTTATTACCTCAAAGAGGAACCGATCCTCGCCAACGTCGAGACGTTCCGCCCCACCATCCCGTCGCATCAACAGCACATCCTGGCCAATCTGGACAAGCTGGTGGTTAAGGCCGTGGACGGATCGGGCGGTTATGGAATGTTGATTGGTCCGGCATCCACGGCTGAGCAACGGCAGGAGTTCGCGGATAAGATTCGCGCTCACCCTCGCTCGTACATCGCCCAGCCCACGATCACGCTCAGTCAGCATCCCACCTTCATCGAGGACCACGTTGAGGGGCGCCACGTCGACCTTCGTCCGTTCATTCTCTACGGTGAGGAGATCAAGGTCCTTGCCGGAGGCCTGACGCGCGTGGCCCTGCCTCGAGGGAGTTTGGTCGTGAACAGTTCTCAGGGGGGCGGCACTAAAGATACGTGGGTCCTCCGTGGCAAACCACCGGCCCCGAAATCGGCGCTGGAGGGGGTCGCCTAAGATGCTCAGCCGCGTCGCCGAAAATTTGTATTGGATCAGCCGTTACGTCGAACGGGCCGAGAACGTCGCGCGGTTGCTCGATGTCGGGTTCCACCTCGAGCTCGACGCGACCGGAATCGCCGGCGAGGGAGCCGCTCTTGGACCCATCGAAAGCGTCCTGACGATCCTCGCCTGCCGCGATGCCTTCAAACGCACGCACAGCGGTGCCGAGAAGGATCGCGATACGGTTCTCCGCTTCCTGACCTTCGAGCGCCAGAACAGCCACTCGATCCTCTCGATGCTGGCACGGGCTCGAGAAAATGCGAGGGCCACTCAAGAGACCCTGAGCGGTGAAGCGTGGAGTCATGTGAATCAAGTTTACTTGTACCTTTGTAGCCGGAAGGCACAGCGGAGGTTCGCGGCCAGCCCGCCCCGGTTCTTCGACACGATTAAACGCGCCTGCATCTTGTTCGACGGACTGGTCGACGGCACACTCCCCCGGGCCGAGGTCTTCCACTTTCTCCAACTCGGTCGTTATCTCGAGCGTGTCAATCAGATCAGCCGGATCCTCAACGTCCGCCTGGGGGGCGTTGGCGAGGGGCGAGAGGTGGCCGATTTTACGTTGCCGATCGTGCACTGGTCCAGCCTCCTCCGCAGTTGCTCGGCCTATGAGACGTATCTTCGAGAGAACCATGAGCGGATCGACCCAGAAGGGGTTGTCCGGTACCTCGTGCTCGATCCGGATTTCCCGAGGGCGATGCGGTTCTGCGTAGCGCGATGCTGCCAGTCGTTGCACGAGATCGCCGGCGGGGATGATGACGAATACGGCACCGAGGCCGAACGCCGGTTGGGACGCCTCGACAGCGAGCTCCGTTATATCGACGTCGACGAAATCTTTAGCCAGGGATTATCGAAGTTTTTGACGGGCATCCAGGACTCGTGCAACCGGATCGGCGACGAGATCCACCATGCCTATTTCTTCTCGTGATCAACCGTGAATCGAGCCGGCCCGCATGGGGTCGCGCCTGCTCCCGGGCGATGTGAGGCGGACCTTCCTCTCCCACGATTCTTCGAGCAAACCGAGGCTCCTCATGTTATTGCGCATCTCTCACGAAACGAGGCTCAACTACTCGGCGCCCGTCTCGGAGACGGTCTTCGAGGTGCGGATGGCCCCACCTTCCAGTGAAGACCAGACCTCGATGGGCTACAACCTGCGGATCAGCCCTCAGGCTCCGGTGACCTCGTATCGGGACGGGTTCGGCAATCGGGTCGACCTCTTCAACGTCGCCACCTACTATCGAGAACTCGCGATTCAGGCCACCAGTTACGTCCGCACACACCGTCGGAGCGGTCTTGAGCGACTGGCCGGGGTGGCGTGGCCCGAGGATGGGGCGGGAATGGACGCAATCGAGTCCATCGAGTTCATTCAAAGCAGTCCGCTCGTCGACAGAAGTCCGGCATTGACCGCGTTCGTGTCCGAACTTCCCAAGCCCTCCGGTCCGATGATCGGAGTGGTTCGAGGACTGCTCGACGCGGTTCGACGTCGGCTCAAGTTCGAGAGAAAAGTGACCTCGGTCAACACCCCCGTCGGCGAAGCCTTGGAACTCGGCTGCGGCGTTTGCCAGGACTTCTCGCATCTGTTTATGGGAGCTTGCCGTGGCCTTGGACTGCCGGCGCGGTACGTGAGCGGCTATATCCACCAGACTGGAGAAATCGCCACGCACGCCTGGACTCAAATCTGGGCTGGCCCCAAGGTGGGCTGGGTGGACGTCGACCCCACGCGCGGCGACTTCGCCGGAGACGACCACGTCCTGACCGCCGTGGGACGAGACTACTCCGACGTTCCCCCAAATCGCGGATTGTGGAAAGGGCGAGCCGAAGAAACCATCGCAGTTCTCGTGAAAGTCGAGTCCATTGACCGCATCCCAATGGAATGGAATGAATGGACCCCCATGGGCCTCCGACCAGGCTCGTCGAGCTTCTCGCAGTTTCAAACTCAGCGGTTCGGACCCCACCCGTTCCATACGCAACGCTCGTCGCGGAGCGCCTACCCGAATCAGCGCAGCCCTCGGTCTGGACTCCACCAGCAACAAGGGCAGCAGCAACAACAATAGCCCGAGATCGTTGTGAGATGGAACTTGGTCGTTTGATCTCGGGCAAAACCCTCCGTCCGGTTCTCGAGATTCCGGAGACCTGTCGTGTTCCCCGGGAGAAGCTCGGGATCTTCATCAACGGGTTTCCCGCTATTATTTGAAAATCCGAAATTTTGTTCACTGGTCGAGTGAATATTCGAGGCCTTGTTTGCGAGAGGGCCTCGCCCCGCGCTGGTTCGCTTTCCTGTTGATCCTCTCCCTTGAATGCTACATGGCCGAACCCAGCGCCCTCGCGAGAAGACCAGGCGGCCGAGAAAGGTGCAGGTGATGACTTATTGCGTGGGGATCATGACCCGAGACGGCTTGGTAATGGCCTCCGACTCTCGTTCGAATGCGGGTCATGACCAAGTCAATGTATGCAGAAAGCTGCACACGTTCATCGACCCAGGAGAACGGCTGTTCGTCTTGCTGACCAGCGGCAGTCTCTCCTGCTCGCAGTCGATTTTGACTCTGCTGCGACGCGACTTTGATCAAGGCCTGGGACTCGCCGGCGTGACGTCGATGTATGACGCGGCACGGGTCGTCGGCGACCAGGTGCGCAGGGTCTCCGAGATCGATCGTCAGGCGCTCGAGCGGGATGATTACACGTTCAACGTCCACATACTGCTGGCCGGACAGATCCGAGGCCAACAACACGACCTCTATCTCGTTTATCCCCAGGGCAACCCGCTGCGGGCCACGGAGGATTCGCCGTTTCTTCAAATAGGCGAATGTAAATATGGCCGCCCGATCCTCGATCGAGGAGTCCGCTACGAACAGACGACGTTGGAGGATGCCGCGCGCTATGCCTTGATCTCGCTCGATTCGACGATGCGTTCGAACGTGACCGTTGGCCCGCCGATCGATCTCCTCATCTACGAACGGGACGAGCTGCGCGTTTCCCGGCAGCGACGCTTCCTGGCCAAGGATCCGGATCTCCTCGCCATCCATTCCCACTGGGAACAAGCCTTGCGCAAAGCCGTCCAGGAACTGCCACCGATCGACTTTCACGAGGGCGCTCGGCTCTCGTAAGGTGAAGTAGACAAGGCGATTCAACATCCCACCCAGTTGGAGGATGGAGCACCTCGTTGCCGACTCAATCCGCTTTCCCCTAGGGTTTTGTGAGAGTGAAATCCTCGAAGTGAGCCGATAAGGGGCGAGGGGCGGCGTTGGTCGCCGAGATCCCCACATTCACTTTTGCGGGCACGGAGAGAGAAAGCTGCTTGACAGGAAGCCATGTTTTCCCGTCAGACGAGTATGTGCAATTGAACTCTCCCCCCCGGCGCTCCACGCGAAGCATAATCGGTCCCTCGCGGGCGCGGATCATCGCCCCTTTGCCAGGCCGACCGGCATTGCGGCTCTCGACGAAGACGTGATGGACCTGTCCACGGTCACCGAAATAGCCAGACGCGCGCTCGAGCCGAAGGTAATTGTTCGAATCGAGCCAAACGAGGATGCCGGCGGCCTGAAACGTGAATGGAAGTCCGGGCAAGGGTACTGGGCCGGGCTTGATGCTCCCCGAAACCTTCACCTGCGCCACGAAGTCTCCACTGACATCCATCAAGGCTCTTGGGGCATCGGCCACGTTGCGATCGGGGTCGAAGGCGTGAGGCGTGGGCGGAATTTGGATGATGACTCCCCTGGCCTCCCGCTGCACTCGGCAATCTTGAAGGGGATCGATCAACGCCCCGAGTGGTCCCAGCGTATGGTTTGCCGTTACCGCCTCCTCCACGGGATCAGGCTTCGGGCTCGCGGTCGTCGCAGCGGCAACAGGTTGTTGCGGCGGTGTCGGCGGCGGAGCTGGTTTCGTGACCGCTGGTGCGGCTGGTTCGGGCTTAGCAGGCTCCGTGGCGACCGAAAGAGCGGGAGTTGGCTCGGGCTTGGTGACCTGGGCCACCTTCTCCTCGGGCGCCGGGGGGTTCTCCTTGGCTTTAGCCTTAGATTCAGCCTGAGGCTGAGGATCGGGCAGCTTGGGAGGAGACGCCTGTTGAGCCACGACCGGCGGCGTTGTAACCGCGGGAGCCTCAACCACCGCGGGCGGTTCGCTTTCGGAGCTGGGAGGCTCGGGCCTCTTTGTCGACATTACCGCAAAGAGGACAAGTCCATAGAGAAACTCCACGGCGACGATGCCCAGGATGAAGCCGGGAGAGCAAATCACGGATCCTGGTAGCTGAGCCAGGAGTTGGGGGCGACCTCCCCCCACCCGAGCTGTCGCGTCTTCGCCATTGCCGGCGAGCGATCGCGACTTGTTGGTGGATGGATGCGACACGGCTCGTATCCCCTTGGGCTGACTACCAGTTTGGGACAAACACGTTAACGTTTCGGACTAATACGCAGAAGTGAATGCGAGCCGATCGGACAAAGAAGCCGACTCAACCAACCCCAACCAACCCGCATCATTGATGTTAGGAGCGAGGTCCGCCTGCTGTCAATCCGATCGTTGCAATTCGTTCCCTTCATCGATCGAGACGTTGGTAGTCCAAATTCCTTGTTGAGTCCAAAATCTGCGCCCAAAACTCACCGCAGAGCTTCGAAGACTACCTGAGATCGGTGCGAGCCTCTCTCTGATCCGAAAGTCCGGCTTGACCCTGGATCATCCCCAAGTACACTTCCCGCGCCCGAAGGTCGGGAATTCGCCCTGGGACAACGATACGTTGGCTCATGTCGGGGGTCTGCCAGCCGCGGCGAGGCAAGGATGCCATGCTGTTCTGTTCCCAAGCCTTTCTCTTTTTCTTCGTTGTTGTATTCCTCGCCTATTGGGCCTCCCCGTCCAACCGGTTGCGTATCGGAATCTTATTAGTTGCCAGCTTTTATTTTTATGCGAGTTGGAACAAATGGCTAGCCCTGGTGATCCTGATCTCCACAGCGTTCGACTACGGGCTTGCTCTCGGCATGGAAAGAAGTCAGTCGCCCCGTATCAGACGAGGGCTTCTCTGCCTCAGCCTCACTGCCAACCTAGGACTACTCATCTACTTCAAGTACGTCAACTTCTTTCTCGATTCGTTGCGCGAAATTCTTCACTCGCTTGGTTCCGAGGTTTCGCTGCCGTTGCTCCAGGTCATCTTGCCCATCGGAATTTCTTTTTACACGTTTGAAGCAATCAACTATACCGTTGACGTTTATCGTCGTCGTGTGCCGGCCGAGCGCAATCTGGCCCATTTCCTGCTGTTCATCACTTTCTTTCCCCACCTTGTCGCGGGCCCGATCGTGCGTTCCCGCGACTTCCTGCCGCAGATCCGCCGGACCAAACGTTGGGACTGGTCCCGGATGCACCTCGGGGCGCAGTTCTTTCTGATCGGATTATTCAAGAAACTGGCGATCGCCGACCGGATGGCGGCCTTCGCCGACCCCGTCTTCGCTCAGCCCGAATCCTACGGGAGCTACGCGGCCTGGGTCGCGACGATTGCCTATGCTCTCCAAATCTATTGCGACTTCTCAGGATATTCGGACATGGCGATCGGCTGCGCCCACCTCCTGGGCTACAAGCTATCCCCCAACTTCAACTTGCCATACTGTTCCCGAAATGTCTCGGAGTTCTGGCGACGCTGGCATATCTCACTCTCCAGTTGGTTGCGTGATTACCTCTTCATTCCCTTGGGAGGAAGCCGCCGGGGCCGTTGGCGTACCTGCATGAATTTGATGGTTACCATGACTCTGGGAGGCCTTTGGCACGGGGCGAACTGGACGTTCGTCGCCTGGGGAGCGCTTCACGGAGGTCTCCTCATTGGCCATCGCGCGCTCCGCGAGGGACTGAAACTCACTCCTTACCTGGAACGACTTCTGCGTACGGCCGGCGGCACAATTCTCAGGGTGATAGTCACGCTCGCGTGCGTCTGCGTAGGCTGGGTATTTTTCCGCGCGACGACGTTCGGCGGCGCTCTCGAGATACTCCGCCGGCTATCCGCTCCTCATGAAGGACTCCCCCCTCCTGTCCCTACCGACAGCTTTTGGGTGACGCTCATGATCGTCGCGAGTTGCCAGATCCTGGCTTATCGGGGCCTCTGGACCAAGCTCGCAGCACGCTTGCCGGAACCGGTGCTGGGATTCGCCTATGCGAGTGCACTGTCGCTGGCGCTACTTCTGGCAAGCGAGGCTGGCCAGCCGTTCGTCTATTTCCAGTTCTGAGGCCGAAACACAAAGGGGACCCGGGTGGAGGCGAAGCGTCGACGTTCAAGGCGTGCGCGTACGACCCTCTTATGGGGGGTCATCTGGTTCGTGGTCGCGCAGGTGGTCAGTGGGTTCGTTATGCGCTCCCGTCCCGAACTCGCCGACAGGGAGTTTGGTCGAAAGATCGCCGATCTCCGACGGCTACGCTCTCAAGCGCCGAATCGTCCCCTCGTTGTGATGCTGGGAAGTTCCCGAGTCGCCACCGGCTTTCGTCCCGCTTCGCTTCGAAGTGCGGCTCCAAACGCCACCACCGGCCCGCTGGTCTACAACTTCGCACAGGTGGGATCAGGACCCGAGATGGCCCATCTCAGCCTGTTCCGCCTCCTCGAGGCGCACATTCGTCCCGACTGGGTCTTCGTCGAATATTGGGCTCCAAACTGGACCACGGAACGCAGCCTCAAGGAATTTAGCGATCAGATCAACCTGGGCTGTTTGACCTGGTCAGATTTGCGACTTCTCTCCTCTTATGTCAAAAGCAGTCGTCACCATACCCTCAAACGCTATTGGTTGGCGCGTCAGATCGTCCCGCTCTACACCAACCGTTCGACGATCCTCGAAGCACTCGCCCCTCGTTGGATCGTCCCCGCGCGCGAACCCGATCATCGCAGTCAGAACCTCGATGCGCTCGGCTGGTGGAGCCCGCGCTGGACGATCTCTCCGGAAGAGCGAGGTGTCCTTTCCGAGCGCCTCCGGCATCACTACGAGAAACGGCTTCGAAACTACCGAACCAAGCCGAACCCCGACCGCGCTCTTCGAGGGATACTCGCACTCTGTCGGCGCGAGGAGATCAGGGCCACGATCATCGTGCTCCCTGAAGCGGACGACTTTCGAAGTGCCTATCCGTCGGCCACCACGGAAAGCGCGAACGCCTATCTCGAGACGCTCCGTGGCGAGTATGATGTCGAGGTCGTGGACGCTCGGTCCTGGGTCGCCACCGACGGTTTCATGGACGGCCAACACCTCCTGCCCTCCGGGGCGCAGGTCTTCTCCCAACGCCTTGAGTCGGAAGTCGTGCAACCCCTCCTCGCCGGCCCCGAGGGACGAATTCGTCGATAACCGGCGGATCTTCCGAGTACTCAAGGAATTCTCGACGACGCTCGCCTGAACCAGAGCCCCGCGCGAGAGTTGCCAAGGGTTCCTCGCCTTGGGGATGTCACTGCGCTCTCGATCGATCCTCACTCGAATGCCGAGTTCTCAGCACAAATGCGGGACCTCGCGTGACAGAACGCCGCTGCATGCTTGAGATGCGCGACTTCACGTGTACCATGAGGCTCAACCCGCCTTTGGTGATCCCGTGAAACCTCGCCTGGGAGCCCAGCATTGATGTCGAACCCAAGGTTTCCCCAATCTCGATTTTGGTGCCTCGCCGTCAGTCTGTTACTCGTCATATCCACACAGGTGATGGCCCAGGAGCCGGCCCAACCACACGTCCGACGATACGTCGCGAGTGACTTCCCCGCTCTGGCTCGTGGAATTCAGCTGCCCAGCGGGCGAACGTACACGCTGAAGGTTTGGACCCCGAAGCAACAGGAGTGGTCGGTATCGGGTGAAGGTCAGACCTGGAAATTGACCGCAAGAAACGAGGGGGAGGACACGTCCCCGCGCTGGCAAACGGTTGGCGAGATCGCCGTTCGGTCCGAGGAGCCGATCAAGATCGAGTTCCCGAAAACTGAGCCGAAGTCAGCGAAAGGTTCGACGCCCAAGGCTGCGACGAACGACCCAGCGACCCTCCCCGCCTTGGTCGTGATCGCATCGGATCCGGCATTCGATCCTGCCCCGGCTCTCGACCTTATCCGAGGACGGGTTGACTCGGTGGTCCCCACTTCCGACCCTCGCCGCACGCAGGTTCGGACCAATCGCCAGGGGGCCGATTTCCATGCCCCCGCCACCGCCCAGGAATGGCGCGACCGAGCCCGAGCCGTGCGAGAGCAGTTGCTGGTCACACTCGGCCTCTGGCCTCTGTTTCCCAAGACACCACTCCAACCCCGTGTCTTCGGCAAACTGGAACGAGACGGGTACACCATCGAGAAGGTGGCGCTAGAAACACTTCCCGGGTTCTACCTGAGCGGCAATCTGTATCGGCCTGTGGGGAAGACGGGGCGAGTCCCCGCGGTCCTTTGCCCTCACGGCCATTGGGAGGATGGGCGCGTCAATCCCGAGGTCCAGCAACGTTGCATTCGCTGGGCCAAGCTTGGCGCCGTCGTCTTTCTCTACGACATGGTCGGCTATAACGACAGCAAGCCCTTCGGCCATCAATTCTTGAACGATCGGCTCAGGCGCTGGGGTTTGAGCCTGCCCACGCTGCAAACCTGGAATAGCATCCGCGTGCTGGATTGGCTCGGTACCCTTCCGGACGTCGACCCCGCGCGTATCGGTTGCACGGGAGAATCCGGGGGCGGTACGCAGACGTTTTTGCTCACCGCCATCGACGATCGCGTGAAGGTTTCCGCACCTGTGGTGATGGTCTCCGACTCATTCCAGGGCGGCTGCGTCTGCGAAAATGCGGCCGGCTTGCGACTCGGAACCGACAACGTCGAGTTCGCCGCCTTGACCGCTCCTCGTCCGTTGAAACTGGTGGGCGCGACGGGCGACTGGACCGCCAAGACGATGACCAACGCCTATCCCACGATCCGAAACGTATTCGCTCTCGTCGGTACGACCGATCGCATCAGCGCCGATGTTTTCGATTTTCCTCATAACTACAACCAAACCACGCGTAACGCCGTCTATGCGTTCATGGCGAAGTGGCTTCTCGGGATCGACGACGCCGATAGCACCAAGGAAGGAGCTCAAAACGTCGAAAAGCCCGAAGACCTCCGCGTGTTCAAAGATGACCCAGCCAGCCGACCGGCGATGAAGTCGGCCGAGGAGTTGGAGTCCTACCTGATTGGCGTCCTCGAGAAACAGCTTCAAGCCCTGAGCCCTTCCTCAAGCGATGCGGGATGGCAGGCCGCCCGGAGGCTGCTCGCAACCAGCCACAGGATCCGAGTCGGGTTGAAGAATCCGACCCCCGCCGAACTCACAGCTTCGGAGGTAAGGCGCGTCAGCCGTGATGGGGTCACGATCATCCACTCGCTGGTGGGACGAAAAACGGCCTCAGAGCAAATCCCGACCGTTCGGCTCATTCCCCGGAATGCGACCGGCCGTCTGACCGTCATTGCGAACGCTCATGGCAAGGATCGGCTCATCAATTCCGAAGGCAAACCCACTGCTTTGGTCAAGTCGCTGCTGGAGCGTGGGCAGAGCGTCGTCGGCTTTGATCCCCTGTTTGTCGGTGAGTCGTTCGATCCGGCATCCCCCGCGACTCGACGCCCCGATACCGCGCACTTCGAGACCTACAATCCCGCACTGGCCGGCGACCAAATCCAGGATCTCGCCACAGTCCTGGCCTGGGCTCGCGCTCAGCCGGATATTCGCGAGGTCAGTCTGATCGGCCAAGGTTCGGCCGGACCACAGGTGCTTCTGGCGCGGCCGGCTCTGGAAGGAATTGCCCGTACGGCGGTGGATCTGAACGGCTTCGAACCGGGAAATGGCTCAGGCGAGTATCCTGCGAACCTGGACCTTCCTGGCCTGCTCCAGTTTGGCGGTGTCAAGGCCGCCGCTGCGCTCGTCGCCCCCGCTCCACTCTGGATCCATCGGATCCCCGAATCGTTCGATAGGTCGTGGCCCGAGACCGCGTATTCTCGCGCCGACGTTGCTCACCTCGTTCGGCTCGACTCCAAGCAGGCTAGCCCCGAGGATCTCGCTCGATGGATCGATGCCGGTGAATGAGACGGGTCGTCCGACCCGGAGCTAAGTACGAGACTCGCAAGACCAATGGCTCCCTCGCCACTGTGATGTGGTGAGGGAGTTTTTGTTCCGCCTCGACACCTCACCGAACCCCCAAAGGCCCTTGAGGAACCGAAAACCCTGTCGTCGCCTCCAAGGGCTGACGACTATCGATCTTCACTCGGTACTGCGGACTCAGGTTGCTGACGTGGCCTGTCGAATCGAGGGCGCGGACCCAGAACGTGTATACCCCGTTCGGCAGTGGCTCGTCGACCGTGGCACGATAATCGCCATTCCTGGCGTCGACCTGGGATTGTCCAACGACCTGTCCATCGCTGCTGACGATCTGAATCGTGACGCCGTTGCTGTTGAATCCGCCACTCGTATCGCCGGCGAACACACCCACCGTATTTCCGACGCCGTAAGTTCCCACCAGGGTCGGCCGATGGAACCTGGAGATCGAGAATCCCGGAATCGTCCTTGTACCGGAGCTGAGGGCCAGGATCGGCTGTTGAGGGCGCACGATCGGATGGCCAACGCCGAGGATGGTTTGAAGTACGATCGCGTAGTCGTTCGTGGCAAGGTAGACCGGCTGCCGGCTTTGCGAGTCGATGTGAGCCAATTCCACCATATCCTGGCTGAGACTCGCGGTCTGTTGCGGTGTGGCGCCGGCATTCGCGATGATGGTCGTGAACGCGTGGTTGAGTGCGGCCGTATCCGAGGCCTGCAACGTGGCGTGCGGAGCGATCGTGCGCATTAACTCATTGAAATTGATGAGTGCTTGCGGATTCGGCTTATGAAGAGTGCCGACGACCGAGGCCATGTCGGCCTGTAACTGCCGCATGTTCGTCTGCGAAAGGAAGCGGCCTGTCTGAAGTTCCTGGAGATAGAAGGGTGTGCGTGCGATGCGCAGCAGCTTCTGCTCGATGGTGACCGGGACGTCCTGCACGGAGTTATTGGCGACGTTGCCGGAGTTATTGAAAATGCCGCTGAGCAGGTCACGACCCTCAAGGCCTTCAGGCTTTGGAACGAAACGGCGGCGGTCCATCGCGCAAATCTCCTTCGAGCGCCGACACTTCAGGGCGAAGGTCTTGGCTCGGCGAGGGCCAGGACCATGCCTAATAGGAGATGTACCGTCGGCAACTCAGAGTGGGGCATCACTCAAGATAGGGACCGGGAGCATTCCATTGCCCTCGGCAGAGTCGGTTGATAACAAATGGACTCAAGTCTGGCCAGTCGATTTTCCGATAGATTTCTAGAATGTTCCTCGCTCGCCTCATCTCTTCCAATCCAGCTCGGGTCGATCTTTAAAGCTGGCTCTACGCGCTGGCCGAGGGAATCGATGACTCTTCGAGGCCTCGGATTAGGCCCAAGCTCGCTCTCGGGGCTATCCGTACATATTTGCTGATTCACGTAGTCAAACCCGTTCCGGATCGCGTCTCAGCGAGCAGCCTCAGTACTTCGAAGCCTTTGAGACTCGGCGGACAGGAGGCGTTCCAGCAGGACAGGATTCACGATGCCCTTGAATCGAACCTTCCCCTCGATGGAGACGACGGGTACGGTCAAACCATGGAGTTCGACCAGTGTCGGGTCAGTATCGACGTCGACCAGGTCAATGTTGAGATTGAAGGTCTTTTGATATTTTTTCAAAATGTCGAGCGCTTTGTGACAGCAGCCGCATTCGGCCCTTGAGTAGACCGTGACGTGCAAGAGTGGTTGATTGGCCTTGAACCGAGCGCGGGTCCATCGTGAGAGCAGCGAGATCATGATGAGGAACCTCCGGCTTCTGTGGGAGCCAGGTTCGGCGCGTCACTCTGAGAAATCCACGAACGGACTTCCACCAAATTATCAAAGAGTGTAGCTCCTCCCCCCATGTCGGTCAACGCGGACGATGTCGTCTGGTTGACGTTGGCACGCCCCGGGCTCAGCTTGTTCCAGTAGATTCCGAGGGCGACGGCCACGCCGGGTTGAACCGAATCGTTGAGAGCGACGCGTGCCAGGAAGCGGCCTCGGTCGTTGTAGACCTCGGCCCATTGCCCCTCGCGCAAGTCCCGTTTCTCGGCATCTTCGCGGGCGAGCTCGATTGTCGGATCACCGGCGGCGGCCCGGTGGCGGGCCTCGTTGGCGAAGGTCGAGTTCAGGAACTGAGGGCGAGGCGGACTCAGGAGTTGCAACGGGTATTTTGCCGCGAGGTCCGAGCGTGTTTGAGGATCCTCGAGAGGCGGAATATACAAGGGCAACGGGTCGAAGCCATTGAGCTTCATCCGCTCAGAGTAAAGCTCGCACTTACCGGAAGGGGTTGGGAAACGGCCTTCCGCGAAGGGAGTATAGGACTCGGGAATATGAAGCCGAATCGAGCCTTCCGCCTTTAATCGCTCGAGCGTGATCCCTTGAACGCTCGGCCCGCCTTCGAGAAGCTCGCGAATGAGCGTTTCATCATCGGGGAATAATTCGGGTTCGAAGTCCATCAATCGAGCAAGCATGCGAAATACGTCGTTATTCGAACGAGCCTCTCCGCGAGGTGCGATCGCGGGGGTGTTGAGCATTACGTAGTGGTGGCCGTAGGAGCTGTGAACGTCGAGGTGCTCGAGCTGCGTGGTAGCCGGGAGCACGATGTCGGCATAGTCGACGGTGTCCGTAGGAAACTGTTCGTGAACCACTGTGAACAGATCTTCGCGCAAGAGTCCTTCAACCACGCGGTTCTGGTTGGGGGTTACGGCGGCTGGATTTGAGTTGTAAACATAAAGCGCGTGGACCGGAGGCCCCTTGCATTCCCCGGCGAGGGCCTCACCCAGTTGGTTCATGTTGATCGTTCTGGTTCCTCGAGGAGCGAGGTCGGGGCGAGTGAGCCTTCCCATGGCCAGGTCATAGGTACCCGACGTGGATAGGAGCGCACCTCCGCCATGGTGCCGCCAGGAGCCGACGATCGCCGGGAGACAGGTGATCGTGCGCACCGCCATCCCCCCTCCGTAGTGGCGCTGGAGACCATAATTGAGGCGGATGAACGAGGGTTGCTCCTGCGCGAGGCGGTGGGCAAAGGTCGTCAAGGTGGCTTCATCGACGCCGGTAATCTTGGAGACTTTCTCCGGTGGGTACTCCTCCAGCGCCCGCCGACGAAGCTCGGGGGCTCCCACGGTGTAACGTTCGAGGTAGTCGGCGTCGTGCAGTCCATCCCGCCAGATGACGTGCATCAGGCACAGCGCAAAGGCCGCGTCCGTGCCGGGACGGATCGGAATATGCCAATCGGACCGCGAGGCCGTGGCACTGCGGTAGGGATCGATGGTGACGATCGTGGCCCCTTGCTTCCGGGCCTCGATCATGAGGCTCCAAAGGTGGCTGTTGGTGTGGACGGTATTGGACCCCCAATTGACCACGAAGCGACACTTGGGCACCGCCAGCGGATCGGCCCCATACCTCCCCTGCCCGATCGTGTAATCGTATCCGACTGTCCCTGCGGACGAGCAAATCGTCCGGTCCAGCATCGACGCCCCGAGCCGATGGAAAAAGCGACGATCGAGGCTGCTCGCCTGAAGTTTCCCCAACGTGCCGTAGTAGCTATAGGGGAGAATGGCTTGAGGGCCATCGACGGAGCGAGCGATGGCCGAGAAGCGAGTGACGATTTCCTTCAGAGCCTCGTCCCAGGAGATCCGTTCGAATTCTCCTCGCCCCTTGGGACCAGTTCGTCGCATCGGATGGAGAATACGGCTCTCGCTATAAACGCGGTCGAGGTACCGCGCCATCTTTTGACAAAGGAAACCTCTCGTGAATGGATGCTCACGATTTCCTCGGAGTTCGGTGGCGACACCGTCCCTCACGGTCACGCGCATGCTGCAAGTGTCAGGACAATCGAGCGGGCAGACGCAGGTGACCGACTCAAGACGCTCGTTCGCGATCATCGCGGATCCTCGATATTGAGAGCTGCGTCTCACTGACCTTGTAGTGTATTCAGGACTCAGCCCTCGCGAAAAGCAGAGAGTTGTTCAGCCTCAGGGTGTGGGCTCGCATGCTTGACAAACGGCTGGAAGCGTGCGAGGTTAAGGTGGATTGATCCCCGCCACGCCGGTGATGCCCGCCCCCTTGGGACACGCCCAAGCCCGCCCGAGTTCGCCGGTTCGCCACGAAACAAGAGGACCCAGCCCATGTACCGTTTCTCTCCCGGCTTGGCTGCCGTCGTCGGCCTCTTGCTGGCCGCTCCGGCCTCGGCGGACGCACCGAAGATTAACGGCACGGTTCCCCTGGGTGTCCCCAAGGGCATCGAAACGGATGTCACGATTCAAGGGACGAACCTGGGAAATAACCCAAGGCTCATCGCTCCTTTTGAATTCACGCTCAGCCCGTTGCCAGGTGCGAAGAACGAGTCCGGTACTTGGTCCTTCAAGCTGACGGCAAAGCCAGAGACCCCGCTGGGGACGTATCCGATACGAGTCCGGACCAACGATGGCCTTTCCAACCCGTTCTTGTTCACGGTCGGCCAACTCGCGCAGGTGGCGGAGAAGGAAGATAATAGTAGTTTTGAATCCGCGCAGACCATTCCGGACCTGGTCGTCGTTGAAGGACAGGTGGCAGGAAACGACGTCGACTACTTTCGATTCACGGGCAAGAAGGGGCAATCGATCGTCATCGACGCCCAATGTGCCCGGATCGGTTCCGGGGTCGACCCTTCGATTCGACTGACGACCGCGGCGCGACGTTATGTCGCCTCCGCCGACGATACTCTGGGCCTGATCACGGATGCCCGGCTGACGACGATCCTTCCCGAGGACACCGACTACGTCATTGAAATTTCCGACTCCCGTTACCAAGGCGAGGGCCGCGCCGTGTATCGGTTGGTCGTCGGAGCGATTCCCGTCGCTGATGAAATCTTTCCGATCGGTGGTCGCGAAGGAGAAACCGTCGGATTCGAGCTTCGCGGCGGAACCCTCCCGAACGTCCGCATCGCTGCGGCGACGTTGTCGGCAGTGCCCGGAGGCGATGTGGCTCGGCTCCACGTGACCAATCAAATGCTCGGCACAGTGCCCTCGGGCGGGCCCACGTTGGAAGTCGAGTCGCTCCTCCCCCTGGAGGTCGGGCACAACCCAGAGATAAGAGAATCCTCCGATCCCAACGCTCCCCCGGTCCGATCGTCCGCCCCCGTGATGCTCAACGGCCGGATCGATCCTCCCGGCGATGAAGATCGTTTTATCCTGGCGGTAACGCCGGGTCAGGTGCTTCGCATCGAAGTCATGGCCGCGGAAAACGGGTCGGCTCTCGACGGCGTTCTCCAGATTCTGGGGCCGAACCAAGGAGTGCTGGCCAACGCCGACGATACGACCGTTTCCGACCAGGGCGGTAGGAGAGGCCGAGGGGCCGGGATCGTTTCGCCCGACCCCTCGATCAATTTCACGGTCCCCGCAGGCGTCAATGAAATTACCCTCGCCCTCCGGGATCTCGAGGCACGCGGAGGCACCGCCTATCCCTATCGCATCTCCGTGGAGCCGGCGTCCCCCACATTTGAACTCTTGTTGAATGACCCCGAAGCGAGCGTCCCGCGCAACGGCAACTTGCTGGTCGGCGTCACCGTACGCCGCAATGGCTATGCTGGACCCATTGGTCTTTCTGTGGCGAATCCACCGCCAGGCTTGTCTTTCCGCCCAGGAACCATCGCGCCTGGTCAGAATGTCGGGGTGTTGTCGCTCTCAGCGGCTCCCGATGCCTCCTTCGACCTCACCCGGCTCGATATCATCGGGAAGGGGTTGGTACCGCCGGAGCCCACGGTTTCGGCGACGAAGGACGTTGTTTTTGCCCAACAGGGTCCCCTCCCCACCAACTCCCTGACGCAGATCGGCCTTCCGGCGGTCCCCGCCGAACCGAGCATCGTGGGGTTCGAGCTGCCCTCAACTCCCGTCGAGCTTGTTCACGGCTTCGGGACCACGATCCCGGTGAAGATCCTGAGACAAGCGGGAGCCGACGCCGCGCTGGCCGTGACCCCTCTCCCACTGCCTCCAGGACTCACCGTGCCGCCGGCGACCTTGGCCGAGAAATCGGCCGAAGGGAACGTCACGGTGAATGCCGCCGTGGAACTCCCCTTGGGAGCAATGACCGTCGGCCTTATCGCCAAAGGGAAGTTCGCCAACGTCGAACGCACCGTACATCTCCCGGCAGTCACCCTGGAGGTGGTCCGTCCCGCAACGCTTGAACTGGCCGCTCCCGGCATTGAGATCAAAGCCGGCACAACCATGGAGGTGAAAGGAAAGGTCGTCCGGCGTGGGCCCTTCAAGGACCCGGTGACGGTGAAATTCCAAGGTCTCCCGGCAGGGTTGAAGGCCGATCCTGTGACGGTTCCCCCCGACAAGTCTGACTTTAGCGCACCGGTCGTCGCCGATCCCAAGGCCGCGCCGGCGACTGCGGGGGCCAACGTCACACTCGCCTTCCAGGTCCAAAAGAAAGATTATTCTTTACCCGCCGTCCCCTTGGCCGTCAAAGTACTTCCGGCACAATAAAAGAGGACGGGATTTGCGGGTCGTGTCCCTAACGCTCCAACCCAGAGCGACGCCCCTTTCGAGGAGGATTTTGATGTCGGCTCGAACATATCAGCCTTGGCTCGGGCTCGTCGCGACCTTCGTGCTCTCTCCGCTGGCTGCGGGGGATGACGCGGTGAAAGCGGCTCCAGAGCCCGCCAATCAGCCCAACGCCGCGGCCTCGGCTCCCGTCAGCTTCATCAAGGACGTGGCGCCGATCCTGGTCCAGAACTGCATCGCCTGCCACAATCCGAGAAAGTCGGAGGGCAAGTACGCGATGACCACCTTCGCGCAACTGGCCAAAGGAGGACAGCAGGGAGAAGGGATCACCCTCGAGCCGGGCGATCCCGACGCCAGCCAGTTCGTTGAGTTGATTCGTCCCGACGGTTCTCCGCGCATGCCGTACAAACAGGATCCGCTCCCGCCTGAGAAGATCGCACTCATCGAGCGTTGGGTTAAGGAAGGTGCAAAGTACGACGGAGGAGCGCCCACCGAAGACTGGACGGCCGTCTTGCGGCGCAACACTCCGGTGGCCATCCCGGACGCGTACTCCCTGACGATGCCGATCACCGCACTGGCATTCAGTCCGGATAATTCCGTGGTGGCCTCTTCAGGTTATCACGAAATCAATCTTTGGAAGACCGCTGACGGGGGACTCGATCGCAGGCTTCAAGGCCTGGGCGAGCGAATCTACAAGATCGCGTTCAGCCCGGACGGCAAGTGGCTGGCGACCGCCAGTGGCGACCCCGGCCAGTTTGGCTCGGTCAAACTCTGGCTTGCGGAGCCGAACGGCGGCGGAAAACCACTTCGAGACCTGTTGGAGAGTACCGACTGCGTCTTCGCCGTCGCCTTTAGCCCCGACAGCAAGATCCTCGCGGCCGCTGGGGCCGATCGGGCCATCCGCCTCTGGGAGGTCGAGTCAGGTAAGGAGTTGGCCACAATCGAAGATCACGCCGACTGGATTTTCGACGTCGCGTTTAGCCCGGACGGCAAGCGGCTCGCTTCGGCAAGTCGCGACAAGACGAGCAAGGTCTTCGACGTGGCGAAGAAAGAGGCGCTTGTCACATTCCCAGGGCATGCCCAGACGGTTTACACCGTCGCCTTCAGCCCCGATGGCAAGCGGGTGTACACAGGAGGCGAAGACAATCTCATTCGAGCCTGGAGCCCTGACGAGGACGCCAAGCAGGTCCGACAGATCGGCGGCTTCGGAGGTCCCGTCTTCAAGCTTCAGTTTACGCCGGATGGCAAACAGCTCGTGGCCTGTGGATCCGACCGTGTGGTCCGAATCTTCGCAGCGGATTCGGGTAATTCGGTACACAACCTCTCCGGTCACACCGACTGGGTCTACTCCTTTGCCTTGTCGCCCGATGGGAAGTCGGTCGCCTCGGGAAGTTGGGACGGCGAGGTCCGCCTCTGGAATCTGGCCGATGGCAAGCCGGGCCTGAAAATCGTGGCGGCGCCGGGGTTCAAGACGGCTGAGGCGACTCAACCCAAGGCCAAATGAACCTTCGGACCTCCTCTTGCCGTCTCAATGCCGTTCACGAAGTGCTGGATTGCAGCACATCGGTCGATCTCGCGAGGGTCTCCTCGGATCAACCACCAGCATCACCTGTCATTTGTTGCGTATTGAGATCCAAGGGGATATCCATAATTCGTTGGGATGGGTAACACCGGTGGCCTGCCACCGGTGTTACCCACCACACCCGACGCTTGAGTGGAACACATCAGCAATCGGCTTTATGCCAAGGCTTCCCGTAGCGGCTCAGCTTGATCGACCAGGCTCACCGACTCTCCGTTTTCGAGAGGGTAAGACTGCGTGGGGTCGATGCCGAGGCTACGGTAAATGGTCGCAACGAGTTCCGCGGGACGGACAGGACGATCCGCGGGGCTTGAGCCGTGAGCATCACTGGCACCGATCACTTCGCCCGCGCGAGATCCTCCTCCCGCAAGCAGGGCACTCCAAACTCCCGGCCAATGATCGCGACCACCCGCCGCGTTGAGACGAGGGGTCCGTCCGAACTCTCCCGTCGCCACGACGAGCGTCGACGATAGGAGGCCGCGCGCACTCAGATCGTCCAGGAGCGTAGAATAAGCTCGGTCGAACGTCGGCAGGACCTCGTTCGCATAATCGTCGAGCGTGCTGAACGGGCCCGTGCTATGACAGTCCCACGTCGCGCCCTTGAACACTGTCTCATACATGTTGACCGTCACCACACGAACCCCGGCTTCGACGAGCCGGCGCGCCCTGAGGCAACTCTCACCGAACGAGTTCCGGCCGTACCGTTCTCGTAATGACGCGGGTTCTGCCCCGAGATCAACAGCTCGGCGCATCTCTCTGCTTTCAGAGGTGAGCTCCGAGGGGTTGGCAGGGACGCAATACGGCTCGAAGTCTTGACCCAAGATCCCCGCAGTCTGTCCGTGTGAGACGTTGACTCCGGTGTTGCCAATGGGCCTCGGCAAAATTGCGAACGAGGGAAGCCCGTTTCTTGTTCCCAGCAGTCGCGCGGTGACGGAACCAAAGTGGGGATACTCCCGGCCGAGACTACAGAGGTGGCCGGTTTGTACCAACTGAGCTCCGGTTTCATGAATGGGGGCCGCATCATGAAACATCGAACGAATCAGTGTGAGTTGGTCCATCCTCCGCGCAAGCTCGGGCAGGTGCTCGCTAACACGAATCCCGGGAATCGACGTGGCAATGGAACGAAAAGGACCGCGCACTTCAGCAGGAGCCTCGGGCTTGGGATCCCACGTATCCAGTTGGCTGGGGCCGCCCACCAGCATCAAGTAGATGACAGACCGCTCGTGAGCTGGTTCCGGTCCCCGGAACGGATGGGTTGGCTGGGCAGCCAGTCCCAACGGACTCACCCCAGCCACCTTGAGGAAATCGCGCCGTGTCAGCCCCGATCGAGCGTTCGTGCTTTCAGGTCCAAGTCTGTGCATTAATCTGGCCCCTTCCCTAGCTGGTCGGTTAGCTTCGGCCATTCCGAGTCTCGTCGTTCGGCGCGAATGGCGCCGTCCGCTTCCCGGGCAACTCGAATTAGGTTACCCACGAGGAATCGCAACAACCAGCGTTAACTCGCCTCGATAGGAAAGTCGACCACCCACAAGGACCCGAGCGAAACTCCACCCATGGCGGGTCGGGTTAATCGCATTTTGCAGGCCTTGCGATGAAATCAGTCTTTAGGGACGGATGCTCAGACCTAGAAGGATCGCCTTTGATTGTCTTTGGTCTGCCTGACCGATATTTGGCGTAGAGAGCCGTGGCGGAGGTTGCGGCCTGTGGCATTGAGATGATGCCCGCAGGGATCGGTTCCGAGGCGAAGCCAGGGAGGGTCGCCTAGGTTATGAGAGTTACATTCACTCATCGGGTCTTTCTGATCGCTCTCCTCTCGTTCGTCGCAGCGCGCGAGGCGAGAGCTCAGGGACCGACGATCGACACGGAGTTGCCTGCCTTGCCGGGGTCGGCGACCCCGTTGATGGGGCCAGCTCCCGGTTCCGGGGGTGGCATTTTCACGAACCCAGGAGCGGGTGACTCGCTCTTGAGCGGCCGAGCGGGCACGACCGCACCCCACGTGCCGACCTCAGTGACGACACCGGGTGCCAACGTCGGTCCCACGGACCTTCAGATGGGAATCACCGCGCCCCGGCCCAGGCCAGTGCCTCCAACACCGCTTTACGGCTCGCTGTCCCTGACCGAGGTCGCTGAGGACGAAGGTCCAGCCAACGGCTTGACGCTGGACATGGCCATCGAGAGGGCCATTCGAGAAAATCTCGACCTTCGTTCCAAGTATTACGAAATCCCCCAGGCCAGGGCGGACGTCCTCCAGGCGGGCCTTCGCACCAACCCCGTCTTTTATGCCGACTCCCAGTTGATCCCCTACGGCCAATACAATCGGTCGGCCCCAGGCGGCCCCACCCAATACGATGTGAACGTCTCTTACCCGTTCGACGTTTCCCACAAACGTCAAGCGCGGGTGATGGTGGCGTCTCGCGCCATCAAGGTTCTTGAAGCCCAGTATCAAGACGCCGTCCGCATGACGATTGAGACGGTGCACCAGGCATTCGTGGACGTCTTGGTCGCCCGCCAAACCATCCGCTACACCCGGAGGAGCGTCGAGGGGCTTAGGAGGCTACTCGCGGTCGAGAAAAAGCGCTATGAGCTGGATCAGTCAACACGGGCCGATGTGGGCCGGGTTGAGATCTTGCTCGACGCGGCCCAGATCGGACTACTGGATGCCGAGCAACAGTACGGTAAGGCAAAACAGACCCTCGCCAACCTACTCAATATCCCGCCATTGGAAGCCGAATCTCTCGAGATTCGAGGGTCGATCCTCGATCGTGTCCCGCAGCCCCCCCCACTTCAAGAGCTCCATCAAATCGCACTGACGATGAGACCGGACATCGTCTCCTTTCGACTCGGTATCAAACGAGCCGAAGCCGACGTCAAGCTCGCTTTGGCGAATCGTTTCAGTGATATCTATGTTCTCTATCAGCCCTACACATTTCAAAACAATCAACCCTTTGGAGGAAAGAGCACAACCTCCTGGGCTCTTGGCGTCACGGTCCCTTTACCGATTTATAATCGCAACCAAGGGGGGATCCAACGCGCCAAGCTGAATGTCACGCAAACGCAAATTCAACTGGCAACGATCGAGCGGCAAACGCTGACGGATGTTTCGCAGGCGTACCGCGAATACGCGACGACGCGGCAAATGGTCCAGAAGATGGAACGTGAAACGATCCCGGTCGCCAAGCGTGTGCTCAGTGACTCGTATCGCCTCTACACAGGAGGTGAGCAAGACGTCACATTTTATCTCGACGCCCAGAGGAACTACAACGACATCGTCAAGCAATATCTCGACAGCCTTTCACGCCATCGACGGAGCATGCTCTCGCTCAACACCGTGCTCGGAATGAGGATCCTGCCCTAGCAGCCCCGGAACCATTGACACAAAGAAACCGCCAGGCGAATTGGGGAAGATCGCGAGGCGGTTCTTGAACGAGTCGAAGGATTACGAAACACCGGGACGACAGGAAGTCATGCAATCAAATTCTTGACGACGCGGGCCAGGTCACTGCCAGTTTCGGTCAAGCTGTAAAAGTTGTTCTTGCCTTGGCGGCGAGGTGCGATGATGCCGCCGTGCCGAAGGAGGGCGAGGTGATGGCTCACGGCCGGCTGGCTTTGACTGAGCTGAGCACAAAGCGCACCGACGTGTCGCTCGCCGTCGGCAAGGATGAGGATCACCTGCAACCGGGTGGGATCACTGACATGCTTCAAGAGGATTGAAGCGCGTCGCGCCTGCTGGAAGCGTTGGTCGCCCCCTTTGGCGGCTTTCGTTTTACTCGGAGCCGCCTTGGGGCTGGCGACCTTGGCTGCCGTCTTCGTTGTCGCCGTCTTCGTCGTAGCCATACATAGGACTCCTGCCCCGAATGACTCGGATTCCGATGGAGCAGCAGACACCTTCCCCGATCGGGGCTCGGGGGGAAGCATCGGAATTATTCAGACCACATCGGTCCAAATAAGCTTGGTGCTGGAAGCAATTGATCTTGTCTCTCCAACGGCCTGCGCACCGAAGAACGATACGTTCCAAGGCCAAGGATGACTCAAGATCGCTAGCTTGCGCGAATGTATCACAATTTGGGAGGTTGACAACATCTACCTCCTCTTTCTACATCATCCGACCGAAGTTCGCAATCGTTATCATCCTTGATTTCTCCGAGTGACCCACTTGAAGGTGACGATAAGAATCGCGGATGGCATCATGAAGACGCGTGCGAATCAGAAAATCGAAGGTGTCTGATCGTCTGTTGAAAGGCTCGCGATTCGAAACCGAAAGAATTGAACGAAGAAAACGTACACTCGAACAAGCGAGTGTGAAAGGCACTGAGTCGTCCTCCACGCCTTCGCCATGACACTCAATAGACCGAATGGTTTCGTCGAATCTCAGATGAATGGATCGATAAATCGCTGAAAATAAAGACGAGCAGCAACTGCTGATGCTGCGGGACGACAGCCTCTAGACGGGAGGGAAACGTGTCACGCCGAATGCGCCGGAGATGGACCCCCGACCTCGAACGGATCGAGGTTCGCGAGCTTCCGTCGGGGATCATCGCGACGATGGCTGCAGTCCAAAGCCAGGGGATCCATTCGATTCAAAGCGGAGGCAAGGCCTCTTCGATCAGCGCGAGCGCGGCCACAAACGCAGGGGCCAGCGGCGTGGCACTCGCGTCTGGTTTTGTTCCTTCGACCACCTCGATCGCTCTGCCGTCGAATCAAGATGCTCAAGGAATCAATCTAGCTCTCACACCAACGGGGAATCTCTCGCCGAGAGAAATCCGGCGCAAGCGGTTCTCGGCTTCCTTCGTTGGTACGTACGCGATCGGCCCGGGCCGAACCGATACTGAAGCCAAGGAGATCGTCATTCGAGGCGCTGGTGGCTCGAATCAATTCCTCCATGGCGACATCCAAATTAGGCTTGTCACGCCGCTCGACCCTTCCATCCAGATCGGCGGCGTCTCCGCCATGTTCGATCGCAGCATCAACTCGAATTCTTCGCTGGGACTCGACCTCGCAGCCCCTCAGTCCAACGTCGATTCGGCCGGCCGGCCCAACAAACTTTCGATCTCTCTCGATACGAATGAGAGTTCAGGTCTTTATGATGAGGGATTTGCCCAAGGAATCATGACGATCCGTTATCTTCCCAGCGGCGCGCACACGCCGGGTGTTTCCGAACAAGGAACAGCGATCGTCAAAATCCAAGGGCAGGTGTATACAACCGGAGTTGACTTTATTCTCACCAATTCGTGGATCAACCCGGGCGGTCCAAGTCAGGGTGGACCGAGGCACCGACCCGTTCCCTGACGAAATGAGACCGTCAATTCGGTTGAGAAGGGGACGGACGACTCACTGGCTCTCCATGTGAGCTTGATCCCTCCCCTTTCAGAAGGTGGCTGATTAAGGCCAGCAAGTCCGAGGCCTGCCACTTGTTCGCCTCGGTCCCTACATCGAGTCGAGCAACCTTGCCCTCAGGGTCGATCACAACCGTGCACAAGTTGTGGATGATCTCGGTGGAAGTTGGCCCATACATGAGACCAAGGGGGGCAGCGACCTTGGCGAGCTCGGGGTGGGTGGCAACGGCATATGTCCAAAGCGGCGGATGAGCACCTTGGATCGAGGCGTGCTTCTGAAGGACGTCGGGCGTGTCGTGCTCGGGGTCGAAGCTCACGGAGAGCAGTCGCACATGCGAAGCTCGAGTTGGATTCACGGCCACTTTATCAGCCAGTCCCGCGAATTTCCGATCCATGAGCGGGCAAAAATTCGGCAAGGGGCATCGCGTGTAGATAAAGGTTAATACGACGACGTTTCCCCGGAGTTCCGAGAGCTTGAGCGGTTTCCCTTGCTGAGTTGTCATCATGAAGTCGGGGACTTGATCTCCCACCTTCAAACGATCGGGAGTTTTGCGAAGCTCAATGCCTCGACCCGAGACGCTGATCGTTTGCGGTGGTTCCACGGCCGGACGCCGGACGACGAGATTCGACAGGTCGTAGTCCTGCACGACCTCGTCTTGCTTGATCACACGCAATGCGCCCTCGACCTCATCGCCAGGCTCGACGTCGTCGAGCGAGGAACGATCCTTCATCGTGAAGGGCATGGTCATGGCTTCCATGAATCCGGGGATGGCCTCGTGGGCGATGGTCACATGCCCGGTTTCTCGATCGACGCGGCGCACCACACCGACGAGCTTGTAGGTGATCGTCGTGGTTATGGGACCTGGCGGTTTGGGAGACGAACCGGCGGTCTTCGGGTTCCCCGACTCTCGATTCTGGCAGGCAACCCCGAGCGCACAAACAAAGGCGAGGAGAACCCTCGCCGTGGACCTCGGAATCATGTTCTCTCTCATGGCAAAGCCGATTCTCGTGTCGACAGGTCTCTCTCGGCGATCATCAGTAGGGGAAGGTCGCGTCGATGGGACTCTTGGCGAGATCGACGAGTGCCTTCGACAGTCGCTCGACCACGATCTCCGTGAGAGCTCTTCCCTTCTCAGCAGTCGCCGGCGCGGGGTTCCCCGCTCCCGAATTGGTGGTCAAAAGATGCCAGGGCCGCGTGATCTCAAGCCATCCACGATTGATCGCCTCGAAACGGGTGGGGGCCATGGCTCCCGCATCGGCACGATCCATCTGGACCAATTCCGGGAAATGTGCCAGCCCCATGCTCGTTTCCATCTCGCCTGCGTGATCGCCGGCATCCTCGAAGATGGACGAATACTTGTCGGTCGCGAACTTGTACCAGTGAGCCAAGAAGAGGTGGACATCCGTCTTGGTATGCAACTCTCGTAAAATCCACTTGAGGTCGTTGCCGCCGTGACCATTCAGGATCAAGCACTTGCGTACACCGTGCGTGCTGAGCGATTCCACGACGTCGGTGATTACCTTGGCGATGGTCGACGGGTTGAGATTCATCGCCATTGGGAACCGCATCTGGTTGGTCTCGGTTCCGTACGCGAGCGCAGGGAGCAGAACAACGCGCGCTCCTTGCTCATGAGCCCGAGCGCAGGCTTGCTCGGCGACCGTCCAAACCTGGTACGTATCAGTGCCGTAGGGTAAATGTAGGTTGTGCGGTTCCGTCGCACCTAAAGGGAAGACCGCCACGTCGAACGGTGGTTGCGACTTGATCTGTCCGTAGTTGGTCTCGGCAAGTACCCAGGGACGTCGTACCATGACTTCCTTCGCGTCGTGCCAAAAAATTGGGCGAACCTTGGAAGAGCCGGGCCAACAGGGCGCGGACTTTCTCGGCTCGCACGAGGGTATCCTCCAGGGCCATTGCGATCGATACGGCGAGTCCGGTACGATCGGGCCTGGTTTTGACCTCTCGTTTAGACTCCATTAACCTTGGGTTGACTGTTCGATGCAAGCCTTTGAAGCGACGAACTTCTATTTTGATCGAGCCGCGTCGCTGATGGACTTGACCGACAACATGCGCACCCTCATGATCACGCCCGATCGTGAGTTGCGGGTCGAAGTCGCGATCGAAATGGACTCCGGGCAAATCGGAAACTTCATCGGTTACCGGGTCCAGCACGATAATGCGCGCGGCCCCTTCAAGGGCGGGTTACGCTATCACCCCCACGTCGACCAGGACGAAGCACGCTCGTTGGCGAGCTTGATGACCTGGAAAACGGCCGTCGTCGACCTGCCGTTCGGCGGTGGAAAAGGGGGAATGAATTGTGACCCGAGCAAGCTCTCCCGTGGCGAGCTCGAACGACTCACCCGTAAATTCGTCCAGCAGATCCACGACTTCATCGGGCCCGACAAAGACATTCCCGCCCCCGACGTCGGCACCGATGCCCAGGTCATGGCCTGGATCATGAACGAATATTCGAAATTTCACGGTTTCCACCCGGCCTGCGTGACGGGGAAGCCCGTCGAGTTTCACGGCTCCGCCGGCCGCGAGGCAGCCACGGGGTACGGCGTCGCGATCGTAACCCGCGAGGTTCTGGCTCGGCTCAAGCAAACGATCCCGGGTACCACCTTTTCGATCCAGGGCTATGGGAACGTCGGCGGGCATACCGCACGTTTCCTGCATCAGCAAGGCGGTAAGATCATCTCCGTGTCCGACGCCTATGGAGCGATCACCAACCCGGAAGGGATCGACATCCCGGAACTCGACAAGCATGTCGCCACCAACCGCAAGGTGATCGGCTTCAAAGGCGGAGATGCCAGCACCAACGAGCAGTTGTTGACGCTCCCCGTCGACGTGCTCATTCCCGCCGCACTGGGCGGGGTCTTCGACTCCAATATGGCAAAGGCCGTGCAGGCCAAGATTATTGTCGAGGCCGCGAACGGTCCGACCTGGCCCGAGGCCGACGAAATTTTCCAGGCGAGAGGCATCCCGGTCGTGCCCGACATCCTCGCTAACGCCGGTGGGGTGATCGTGAGCTATTTTGAATGGGTGCAAAACCTTCAACACTTCCGCTGGTCGCTCGAGCAGGTCCAACGCGAACAAGAGAGCCGGCTTGTTGATAGTTTCACCAAAGTCTACGACCTCTCTCAGCGCAAGTCGACCAGCATGCGCACCGCCGCGTTTATGCTTGCGATCTCCCGGGTCGGCCGCGCCCGGGTTTTAGGTGGAATTTAAGATCCGGCGTCCTGCCCCCCCGTTTTTCTCTACCGCGAATCCAGTTCGGCCCTGGCTCCCTCCAAGGTCTGCTAACTTGTTGATTCGTCGCGTAGTTGACCGAAGCGATCGACCTCGAAGAAAGCTGTTGCGACGGAATTCTCCATGAGCCAACACGGTCTGTACGACAATCCTCTCATCACCCGTTACGCCAGCCGCGAGATGGCCGCGCTCTGGTCTCCGCAACGTAAGTTCTCGACGTGGCGTCGCCTCTGGGTCGCCCTCGCTGAGGCGGAGCGTGCCCTTGGCCTGAACATCACCGAAGCGCAGATCGCCGCGCTCAGGGCCCAGGTCGATTCCATCGACTTCGAAGTCGCCCGAGCCTACGAGAAGCGCCTCCGTCACGACGTCATGGCGCACGTGCATACGCTCGGTGATGCCGCCCCCGAGGCCCGGGCGATCATCCACCTCGGAGCGACAAGTTGTTATGTCACCGACAACACCGACCTGATCCTCCTACGTGACGGACTGGGTCTACTCCGCGACCAGATCGTGGCAGCGATCGTCGCCTTGGCCGATTTCGCGGAGCGTTGGAAAGATCTCCCTTGCCTGGGTTATACCCACTTCCAGCCCGCTCAGTTGGTCACCGTTGGCAAGCGAGCGACGCTCTGGTGTTATGAACTCGTGCTTGATTACCACGAGATTGAACGACGAATCGAAGACTTGCAGTTTCTGGGCGTGAAAGGTACGACCGGCACTCAGGCGAGTTTTCTCGCACTTTTCGACGGAGATCATGCCAAGGTCGAAGAACTCGACCGTCGGGTCGCTCAGGCCTTCTCTTTCGAACAGACGCTTCCCGTTTCGGGCCAGACGTACACTCGAAAGATTGACTCGTTCATCCTCAGCAGTCTCTCGGGCCTTGCCGAGAGCGCGCATCGCTTTGGCTCGGATCTTCGGCTCTTGGCCCACGAGCGCGAGCTCGAGGAACCATTCGAGGCCGAGCAGATCGGCTCCTCGGCGATGGCCTACAAGCGCAATCCCATGCGGGCCGAACGGATGTGTTCAATTGCTCGCTTCGTGATGGGGTTGCAGCCCATTGCCGGGCAGACGGCGGCGACCCAATGGCTCGAAAGAACCTTGGACGATAGCGCCGTACGTCGCCTCACGCTTCCCCAGGCATTCCTTGGAGCGGATGCCTTGATGAGCCTCTATTTGAACGTCATCCCCGGACTCGTCGTTCATCCGGCCGTCATCGCACGAAATGTGGCCGAGGAACTGCCGTTCATGGCCACCGAGAATTTGCTGATGGCGGCCGTGCAAGCGGGGGGCGATCGTCAGGAGCTTCACGAACGCATCCGAACCCATTCCCTGGCCGCGGCCGCACAGCTCAAGGGCGGAGCCAAGGAGAACGACCTCATCGAGCGCCTCGAGTCGGATCCGGCCTTCCCCGCGGTCAACTATCAAGCCTCGATCGATCCCATCCGTTTCGTGGGTCGCTCGTCGGAACAGGTCAGCGAGTTTATCGCCCGAGAAATCGAGCCAATACGCAAGCGATACCCCGCGCAACGCGAGGTTCGGCGTGATATCGACGTCTGAGGTTCGCTCGTCGAACCTTTTCCTTACGAACCCGCGGTGACGCTTGCAGCGTTGCACTGGCAAGGCGCCGCGGTGATTCGCAATCGCTTCTCTTCGCACTGAACCCTGATCACGCCCCAGTCTGTCGTTCGGGGCGTCGTCCGGCTCGGGACTTCTTGACGGCTCTTCGACCCAAGAGCCCACGAGCCGGGAGGGTTGTTCCCGCGGAAAGTCTGGTCGTTTCGACTCAGACTCGGGCGGCCTGGCGAGCCTTGCGAAGGCGCTTCAGTTCCTCACGACGGCGGCGCTCGCTCGGCTTCTCATAGTAGGCCTTACGTCGCATTTCCTTACGCAACCCACTGCGCTCACAAAGCTTCCGGAAGCGACGAACGGCCTCCTGAATCGACTCGCCGGAACGTACCCGTAACTTCACCACAGGCAAAACCTCCCGTTCCCTTCCAAAGTGGCCAGCGAAGGCTCTCCACCAATACGCAATAGGAAAAGGGAGAACCGGCCCACCGGCTCTCCCTTCTATCGACCCAGACTCCCATTATATCTCAGGTAAAGTCTTGGGCCCAGATGCGAATTCCGAAAAGTGCCCGGAGCCTTAAAATCTTTAGTAACCCGAACCTCCCTCATGGCTGTAGCCACCGCCACCGTAGCTACTTCGGCCACCACCGCCGTAGCCGCCGCGTCCCCCCGCTTCACCGCCGTAGCTCCCGCGACCGCCCCCTCGTTCTTCGCGGGGGCGTGCTTCGTTCACCGTCAGAGGGCGTCCCCCAAAAGGAGATCCGTTGAGGGCTTCGATCGCCGCTTGGGCTTCCTCATCGTTGGTCATCTCCACGAACCCAAAGCCTCGGCTCCGTCCGCTGAACTTGTCAATGATGACCTGCCCGTTCGTAACCGTTCCAAAGGTCTGGAACAGTTGCACGAGATCATCCCGGGTGGTGTCATAAGGTAGGTTGCCGACGTAGATGTTCTTGCCCATGATCGCTGGCCTTACTCGTAATTCGTCCACGTCCGCTCCGATACGGAACGTCGGTGCGTCATCGCCGAGGCTTCTCGAGAAGCGTGCGGACGAACAAGACTCGCGAACGAGCGATGCACGCTTCGCGCCATCAGGTAATATGTCGGGATGTCTCCACAAACACAAGGGAAATCCGTTCGTCGTTAAATATTGGAAACTGACTGTTGCGATATCGCCCAACGAAAGCGGCCCGGACAAGGCCGGGCCGCATCACAAAGCGAATTCTCGAACCATCACGTGTGGAATCAGGCGAGGTGGCGATCTACTTTCGGAAGCAGGCTCGCGAAATGGAGATGGTTCGGACAAGCGCCTTGGGCGGCTTCGAGGTCAGCCCCCACCCAATTCTTGTCAGCTTCCGAGAGCTTGGAATAGAGGCGACGAGCTTCGCCACGATAACCGTAGTGATCGTGATAGGTCAGCAAACGAGTGAGATCACCCAATGAAGCATTCGTTCCCGCCGCGCGAGCACAGCGACCATCGCAGTCGGCGCAGAAGGTGGGACCGGCCGCCAGGCAAGCATCACGGAGCTCGTTGATCTGTGCCTGGTTCATGGGCTCGAAATTCCGCGCAGCAAGGCTGTTCTCGCGGATCTGGTCCGTATTCCGCATCGATACACAACAGGAGCTAATCCGCTCGTCGGACCAGATCGCGTGGAGCAAACCTTGGTAGGGGGAGAGTCCCTTCTCTTTAAGACTCGGAACCCGCTGAGGGACCGTGTCCAGGATCTTGTCCTGCCCCGCGACTTGCTTCATCGAGATCAGGCCGATGCCTCGCTTGTGGCAGGCATCGAGCGCACGGTCGAGGGCCGTATCCTTCGGCAGCCACGCCGTGAACTGAAGCATGATCGCATCGATAAAGCCCCCATCGGCCGCAGCCTGAAGATATTCGGCCCGCCTCACATCATGGCACGAGAACCCAACGAATCGGGCTTTGCCCGACTTCTTGATGGTCTCGATTGTCTCCTTGAGCTCCTTGCTCTTGGGCCATTCGAGTGACTCGCGTCCATACTCGTCGGGGCCGATTCCGTGGATGAAAAAGAGATCCACGTAGTCTGTCTGCAGCGCGGCTAATCGCCGGTCGAGCATCGGGATCAATTCCCGAGGGCTCTTGGGGTGATCCTTCGTCGCGAGGAAAATCTCTTTGCGGACTTCCGGCATGGCTTGCAGCCATCGCGCGATCGCCGGTTCGGAACCGTAGCAATCCGACGTGTCGAAGTACCGAACACCGCTCGCATAAGCAAACCGGAGCAAGCGATCCACGCCCGGACTTAGCCACGTTCCCAAGTTGAGGATCGTGACATCGACGCCTGTCTTCCCGAGCGGACGGCGAGGAATCATAGGCCGCTTCGCCGACTCAGGAGCGGCTTGGCTCCCCGTGGCCATCGCCAAGGCCGAGGCGGTCGCAACCGCACCGGTCTGAAGAAAGCCGCGACGGTCGAGTTCCGGATCCATGCGGGTCGACATGAAAAACACTCCGCGACCAATGCCTCTAGGACGGTGAAAACCGAGACGGTTTGATGAATGTTAAACTAATCGACCGTCCAAGGCATGTCGAGGATATTCTCACCTATCGACTCCTGCTCGAATTGAACAACACATCCCAAAATTGATCAGGAGCAAATCGCCAGTTCGGTCTGATCCTTCTCGTTGTGGGTCAACGGCAGAATCTCTTCGCGATAGACCGGGATGTGCCCAGGAGCTTCGATGCCGATTCGGACCTGATTGCGATCGATCTTGACCACGGTGATCACGATATCCCCATTGATGACGATCTTCTCGTTCAGCTTGCGGCTCAGAACCAGCATGGCAACCTCCGTGATGGATCGCTAAAACCAATCCGGACAAACCGTTGCGAGTGAAGTATCTCGACTTCCATTCTCAGTTTGTCGCAACGGGATTAAAGTAAAGCACGGGGTGTGCCGACAATCTCGAAGTTGTCGGCTCATTTGACGGAAGTTCTTTGGAAAAAGTCACTTAAAATTTTCTCAAGTTGGCAGGACACAGCAGATTTTAGAGAACATTCGTCCAGAGGAGTACCTTTTCTTCCCAAAACTACATCGCCTCACGGAAAAAATGGGAACTCGCATCGGACGTTTTGGGGGTTCGGGACGGGACTTCAGCGGAATCAGGAGAATAGGGGGCGCCCGCAATCGCCCCGCTTCAGCGACGAGTGTCTCGATCGAATGGGGAGTCTGATCCTGGCTCGGCTGGCGGGGATGGCGTGAAAAGCCGAGAGACGCTACCATTTTGCCGAGTTGGCTTGATCTCGGATCAAGGTTGGGTAGGTCACGAGTCCGCAGAGTAAATTGGGGAAGTTACGTGCGCGTGGGAATTGGTCACGACACGCATCGGTTAGCGGAAGGACGTCCACTCATCCTGGGTGGCATCTCTATTGAGCACCCTCGAGGACTCGTGGGTCACTCGGACGCGGACGTCGTCCTGCACGCAGTTGCCGACGCGCTTCTCGGCGCTGCGGCCCTCGGCGATATTGGCGAGCACTATCCGGACACGGATCCGAAGTGGAAGGGGCTCGATAGTTCGAAGCTTCTCACCGAAGTGCTCGATCAGGTCCGACGCGCAGGCTGGCAGCCCACGAATTGTGATGTGATCGTTCACGCTCAAGAACCGAAGCTGGGTCCCTATAAGACGCTGGTGCGTGAGAATCTCGCGCGACTACTCCAGCTCGACCCGGCGACCGTGAATATCAAAGCCAAGACGGGTGAGCACGTGGGGCCGATCGGACGTTCCGAAGCAATTTCTTGCGAGGCGGTCGTCCTGCTCTCACCCTGCTGAACCAAAACCAATCCGGTTGCATCGACGGCTCAACGGCCGCGGGGAACGGCGTGTCGCACACGCCTTAACGTCACATGGCGCTTCGAGTCTACAACACTCTTTCCCAGTCGAAAGAACTCTTCCAGACGGTCGTCCCGGGCAAAGTGGGGATGTACGTCTGCGGCCCCACCGTGTACTCCGAGAGCCATATCGGACACATGGTCGGTCCGGTGATCTTTGACACCATTAAGCGCTACCTCGTCTACCTCGGATTCGACGTCACCTGGGTGGTCAATATCACCGACGTCGATGACAAGCTCATCATTCAGGCTCAGAAGGACGGAACGACCGTCAAAGAACTCGCGGAGCGGGTCACGGTCGACTACCTCGACTGCCTGAAGGCCCTCGGCGTCAACGGCATCGATCAGATGCCCAAGGCCACCGAGCACATCGCCGAGATCATCGCGATCACCCAGGGGCTCATCGACAAGGACTTTGCCTACGCTTCCAATGGGGACGTCTATTTCGACGTCACCCGCGCGCCCGAATACGGCAAGCTCAGCCATCGTGACCCCGAAGAGCTACAAGCGGGGGCTCGGATCGAGCCAACCTCGCTGAAGCGACATCCCGGTGACTTCGCCCTTTGGAAGAGTTCCAAGCCAGGAGAACCGTCGTGGGAATCCCCCTGGGGACCGGGACGGCCCGGCTGGCATATCGAATGCTCGGCCATGAGCATGAAGATCCTCGGAGCCCACTTCGACATTCACGGCGGAGGTCTCGACCTCGTTTTCCCGCACCATGAAAACGAAGTGGTCCAATCCGAGTCGTTCTCCGGTCAAACCTTCGCCACCTACTGGCTGCACAACGGGCTGTTGACCAAGGACGGCAAGAAGATCTCCAAGTCGGATCCGGGGACGATCGTCCTCATGCGCGACCTCCTGAAATCGCATGAGCCCGACACTCTCCGCGCCCTCTTCCTCACCAGCCACTACCGCCGCCCGATCGACTACGGGCCGTCGCGTCTCGACGAGATCGGTCGGGGGCTTCAGAGTTTTTATAAAGGCTTCGAGCGGTTCGAACGGCTCACGGGAACCAGTTTCTACGCGCTGGAATCGCCGGCGAGGCGTGGCGACTTCGACCCGGGATCATCCCCCCTGTTGCAGGAGGTCGGCGGTCACCGGCAGCGTTTCCTCGACGCCCTTGACGACGACTTCAACACAGGAGGCGCGATCGGCGAACTCTATGAGTTGATCCACGCGCTGAACCGTTTCGCCAACCCGTTGACCCCCGAATCCAAAGAGGCACTCGCCGAGTACCGCGCGGGCATGGTCGTCGTTCGTGAGCTGACTCAGATCTTGGGTCTCTTCCGCGTTCCGGTGGAAAAGGTCGAAGCGAGCCAGGATCAGCTTACGGGTCCGCTTCTCGACTTGCTCGTGCAACTGCGAACCCAGGTTCGCAAAGACAAGAACTTCAAGCTGGCCGATGAAATCCGAGACAAACTGTCGGCACTCGGCGTGACCCTCGAAGACCGCCCGGAAGGAACCGCCTGGCGAATCGAGGCGCGATAGGCGTACGCGACCGCTCGTCCATGGAAAGGACCCCAGATGACCAGGACCGAGGTGCATGCCATTGACGGCGATCCCCGAGCGACCCGAGGCCGGGTCGTCGGGATCGACCCCGGCTTGAACGTTACCGGGTATGCCGTGGTCGAGCCTTGCGCATCAGGGGCCTACGTGATCGAAGCCGGGGTGATTCGCCCTCGAAGCCAAGCCAACTCGTTGGCTGGGCGGATTCACGTCATCCACCAAGGTATCGTAGAAATCCTCGAGGCCTTCCCCCCCGAGGCATTGGCACTGGAACAGGTGCATAGCCACGTCAAACATCCTCGCACGGCCATTCTCATGGCTCATGCGCGCGGCGTGATCATGCTGGCCGCCGAACAACAGCGTGTGCCCGTCTTTGGTTACGCCGCGTCCAGAATCAAGAAAACGTTGACGGGAAGCGGTAAGGCACCGAAGGCTCAGATGCAACATGCCATCCAGCTCGAGCTGGGCCTCGATCGCCTCCCGGAGCCGCACGACGTCGCCGATGCTTGCGCCGTGGCTCTTTGCCACTTTCAGATCCACCGCAACCAAAGCGGAGTCCTCGGCAGTTGAGTCGTTCGTGTTCCGAGCACGGGTTACGAGTCGTGCCGATTTAAGAATCAGCGCTTTCTCGCATCCTTGACCAAAATCGCGGTATTTCCTTATGATGGACAGACGTCGAGAGCCGAAGCTCCAAGCGCGGCTCGAACTTTCGAAACATGACGCTCTGTGTCATCACGTGAGCCGACGGGACGGATCGTGATTATTACGCTAAACGGCGAGCGCCGAGAAGTACCGGACACACTGACAGTGGCCGAGTTGCTCCGGCACCTGGGTGTGAAGCCGGCATTTGTGGCTGTCGAGGTCAACCGCGACCTGATCAGTCGGTCTCGGCACGAGGAGACCTCGATCGCCGCAGGCGACGTGCTCGAGGTGGTCACTCTCGTCGGCGGCGGTGCCCCGGACCCGCTCGAGGCTCCTCGCTTAACCATCGGGTCCCACTCCTTCCAGAGCCGACTTCTTGTCGGCACGGGGAAGTACCGCACGCTCGAGTTGATGCGCGACTGTCTTGCCGCCAGTGGCACCGAAGTCGTGACGGTTGCGGTTCGCCGCGAACGTCTCTTCGATCGTGAAGGCCGTAGTCTCCTCGACTTCCTCGACCCCAAGCGCTACACAATCCTCCCCAACACGGCGGGTTGCTTCTCCGTCGAGGAAGCCTTGCGGACCGCTCGACTCGGTCGAGAGCTCCTGGAGGGGTTGGAGAATCCGGGGGCGAACTGGGTCAAGCTCGAAGTCCTGGCCGACACACGAACCCTGCTCCCGGACCCGGTCGCGACCCTTGAGGCAACCCGGACGCTCGTCAAGGAAGGTTTTGAGGTCCTCTGCTACACCAGCGACGACCCCGTCATGGCCCGTCACCTCAAGGCCGAGGGGGCCTCGAGCGTGATGCCCGCAGGCAGCCCAATCGGCAGCGGGCAAGGAGTGCTCAACCCCAATAACATCCGCATCATTCTCGAGGACCTCAAGCAAGACGACCCGAACTATCCCGTCATCGTGGACGCCGGGGTGGGAACGGCCAGCGATGTGACCTTGGCGATGGAACTCGGATGTGACGGGGTGCTTCTGAATACGGGAATCGCCGGCGCCGAGGATGCCCTTCGCATGGCTCATGCCATGCGCCTGGCGATCGAAGCGGGGCGACTGGCGGCGGGTGCCGGCCGGATCCCCAAGAAGCTCTACGCCACAGCCTCGAGTCCGACCGAAGGGCTCTTGAAGCCTCGATAGCGAGCTTCACATCGGCGTCTCCGCGTCTGTTCTTGATGTGGAAACAACCCGGTTCCCGCATCGGTTTCCACGACACGTTGAGGCTGCTCCCATCCCGAGTGGGCTCAGCGAATCGATCAAAGGTGTGTTTATGTCCGGGCTCGATCCTTCGCCGATCCTCGGACCTGATGGTGTGATCGCCCGTCGGCTTTCGGGATACGAGCCCCGCGCCGAGCAGCTTCAGATGGCCCAGGCCGTGGCCCGCGCCATGGAATCGGGTGGCCACCTCATGGTGGAAGCCGGCACGGGGACGGGTAAGAGCTTCGCCTATCTCGTCCCTGCCATCCTGGCCGCGTCGGCCCTGGGCAAGAAGGTGGTGGTCTCGACCCACACGATCAACCTTCAAGAGCAGTTGCTCCAGAAGGACCTGCCCTTCCTGCGAGCCTGCATGCCCCAGGAATTCTCCGCGGTTCTCGTGAAAGGACGCGCGAATTACATCAGCCTCCGCCGACTCGACGCGGCCGTGGCGAGGTCGGGTTCGACCTTCACCAGCGATGAGGAACTCCGGCAGTTGGCCGACATTCGGCTCTGGTCCGGAAGGACCGACGACGGCAGCCGGTCGGACCTTGAGTTCAAACCCTTCGGAACCGTATGGGATGCCGTCAGCAGTGAGAACGGCAACTGCCTGGGCCGATCGTGTCCTCGCAACAAGGATTGCTTTTATTACAAAGCAAGGCGCCGGATGTGGTCGGCGAACATTCTCGTCGTCAACCATGCCCTGTTCATGAGCGACCTCGCGCTTCGCGCGGCGGGTGCGAGCCTCTTGCCCGAGTACCAGGTGGCCATCTTCGACGAGGCTCATACCCTTGAGGCCGTCGCTGGCGATCACCTGGGGCTCAAAATCACGAATGGCCAGGTTGACTATCTTCTCGGTCGGTTGTGCCATGAGCGCACGGAGAAAGGCCTCCTGGTCTATCACCGACTCCACGAAGCAATCGATCAGCTTCGTCAGGTTCGCTACATCGCACGCGACTTCTTCGACGACATCGCCGACTGGCAAGTTCGTCACGGTGCGACCAACGGCCGGCTCCGCAAGCCTCTGGAATGCTCGGACCAGGTTGCCGAAGAATTGCGCAAGCTCTCGCGAGCCATCGGCCGAGGAGCCGATCAGGTCGACAAGGAGGAGCAGCGTATCGAACTCTCAGCCGCTCAGGAGCGGTGTGAGATTTTGGCCAACACGTTGTCGGCCTGGCTCGAACAAGGAATGCCCGAAAGCGTCTACTGGATCGAAGTCGAGAATGGCAACCGTCGTCGGGTTCGGCTTTCGTGCGCTCCCCTCGATGTAGGTCCGACCATGAGGCGCGAGCTCTTCGACCGGGTGCCCACCTGCATCTTGACCTCGGCGACGCTTTGCGTCGGCTCTCCCCCTCGTTTTGATTTCTACCGCCAACGGCTTGGGCTGTCGGCGGGGGAAAACCTGACGCTGGGTAGTCCCTTCGATTACGCCAATCAGGTAAAGATCCACCTACCCAAGAATCTCCCTGATCCTTCCGAGCGCAGCAACGAGTTCGAGCGGGCCGCGATTCGCGCGATCCCTTTCTATCTCGAAAAGACACGAGGGAAGGCGTTCGTGCTCTTCACCTCGCATCGGATGCTCGAAACGGCTGCGAGTGCCCTCACGCCCTGGTTCGCCGAGCGCGGGATCACACTGATCGCCCAGAGTGAAGGCATGCCGCGATCGAAGATGGTCGATGCTTTCAAGGCCGATGTCGACAGCGTGATCTTCGGTGCCGAGAGCTTCTGGCAGGGTGTGGACGTTCCAGGGGAAGCCCTCTCGAACGTGATCATCGTGAGGCTTCCTTTCAGCGTTCCCAGCCATCCCCTCCTCGAAGCCCGTCTCGAGTCGATTCGAAAAAGGGGCGGAAACCCGTTTGTGGAGTATCAGGTCCCGGAGGCCATCATCAAGCTCAAGCAAGGTTTCGGCAGGCTCGTTCGGAGCAAGAATGACCGAGGGATCGTGGTCATTCTCGACCCTCGCCTCCTGACCAAGCCCTATGGCCGCACCTTCCTGAGTTCGCTCCCCGAATGCCCACGCGTCATCGAGACCCTCGATCTGGGCTCACGCAGTTGATCGCGACGGGGAGAAAAGCGCCGAGGCGGTCGATTAGGACCGATTCTTCCTACTAGGATCTTCGCTGCGTGTGGGTTAGAATCGCTCTCATAAATTTTCGCGCCGGGCGCGAGTGCTTCTCCTCGACTCGTTTCTCAGTGAGACCGGACTTCCGAATGCTGGCCAAGCGGATCATCCCTTGCCTCGACGTCAATGAGGGGCGCGTCGTCAAGGGAACGAATTTCCTCAACCTTCGTGACGCCGGTGATCCGGTGGAAGTGGCGGCGCGCTACGAGCAAGAGGGGGCCGACGAACTGGTCTTTCTCGACATCACCGCCAGCCACCAAGGGCGGGAAATCATCTGGGACGTGGTTCGTCGCACGGCGGAAGTCTGCTTCATGCCCGTGACCGTGGGGGGCGGGATCCGGAACCTGGACGACATTCGGGCTTTATTAAACGCCGGGGCGGACAAGGTTTCGATCAACTCTGCGGCGGTGCGTGACCCCGACTTCGTTTCACGAGCGGCCCGCCGCTTTGGTAGTCAATGCATCGTCGTGAATATCGACCCCAAACGAGTCGATCGCGACGGGAAAGAATTCTGGGAGGTTCACATCAACGGCGGCCGGATCGGGACAGGACTTGAGGCCGTGGCCTGGGCTCGTGAAGTCGAGCGACTGGGGGCCGGAGAGATCGTCTTGACCAGCATGGACGCCGATGGGACCAAGAACGGCTATGACTTGCCGATGACCCGCGCCGTGTCCGATGCGGTTGAGATCCCGGTCGTCGCTTCCGGAGGGGCGGGTAGCCCCGAGCATTTGCGAGCGGCCCTGATCGAAGGGGGGGCCAGCGCAGCCCTGGCCGCGAGCATTTTCCATTACCGGCAATACACCATCGCAGAGACCAAGAACTATCTGGCGGCTCATGGGGTTCCCGTGCGACTCGTGAGCGACGAATCCCCATCCGTCGCGCACTGACCGCGAAGGTTCCATGGGCTAGAGTTCGTGACCTCGTATCCGTTTCCGTACAATAGCTTTCGACCCGAGTTGAGTCCCTTGCCCGGCCTGTGATGCCTCACGGGGCTCCAGCCTTGTCAAAGGAGCGAATACCCATGGCGACCGTGGCCGATGTCAATGTCGAGACGTCCTCCAGCGAGCCCGAGGCCAATAAGCTCTTCCGGATGGTGATGAAGCACAAAGGGTCCGACCTCCATTTGAAGGTCGGATTGCCCCCGGCGATGCGCCTGGGCGGGGTGCTGCGCCAGATGCAACTCCCCGTCCTCTCCACGGCCGACATGGAACGGCTGATGTACCCAATCCTCACGCCTCGCCAGAAGACCATTCTCGACGAGGAAGGTGGGGTCGACTTCGCCCACATCGTCTTCGACGGTGAGCTCGAGACCCGTTTTCGCGTCAATCTCTTCAAGCAAAGAGGCCGACTCAGTCTCGTCGCTCGGCGTGTGAACAACTCGATCCCGAACTTCGAAGGACTCGGCCTCCCTCCCGTCATGGCCGAGATCACCCAATACGAGCAAGGCATTATCATCCTTGCAGGCGTCACCGGGTCTGGCAAAAGCACGACGATCGCCTCGATGCTCCAATACATCAACGAGCGCGAGCGCATGCACATCGTGACGATCGAGGATCCGATCGAATTCACGTTCAAAGACGACAAGTCGATTATCAACCAACGCGAAGTCGGCATCGACGTCTGCGACTGGGACACGGCACTGAAGCACGCGGTGCGGCAAGATCCCGACATCATCCTCGTGGGTGAGATGCGTGATCAACACACCTTCTCGGCTGCCATGCACGCGGCTGAAACCGGCCACCTCGTGTTCGGAACCATTCACGCCTCAAGCGCTCCCTCGACGATCGGCCGTATTCTCGACCTCTTCCCCCGCGATATGCACCCCGCGCTTCGGCAGTCGATGGCGTTCAACCTCAAGGCGATCGTCGCCCAGAAACTCTTGCCAACGACCAAAGAACTCCAGGCGCAAGGGATCACTCGCGTTCCCACCAACGAGATCATGCGGACCAATCCCATCGTGCGCAAGCTCATCCTCAACGAAGAGGATACGAAGCTCGGCGATGCGATCCGGATCGGGAAAGAGGAAGGGATGCAAGACTTCACCGAGAGTCTCAAAAACCTGGTGCAGACCGAAAGGATCGAGCGAGCGACCGCGTTCGAGGTTGCTCCGAGCGTCGAGACTTTGAAAATGGCCCTCAAAGGTATTAACATCGCTCAGCCGGGTATCTTGTGAGAACCGGATACTTCCGAAGATGGGTGGGTTGAACACCTCGGGGTCGAGGTCGAGGTTGAATCGTGTTGAGTTCTCCGTGGGAGGAAAGGGAAGCGATGATTCGTCCGCGCCTCGTCCTCGTGATGTTTGCGCTGGGATATTTTGGCTTATCGGTCACTGCCGGAGCCGCGGAATTTCCCAGCCTGCTTCTCGCCCAGTCTTCGGTCCTCCAACGCGGACCTAGTCTCTATCTCAATCTCTTCAAATTCGTCCCCGTCCTCCTGCTCTATCTGCTGTGGGCCTGGACTTGCTACTGGGTTGACGATGATACGAAGGATCTCAACAACCAGAAGTTCGAGATCTGGAATACGGTGATGTTCTTCTCCGGGATTCTCGGCTTCGCCTTGATGTTCGCGATCCCGGTTTTCCCAATCAGTCTGACGCTGTTGCTCCTGGCCTACCTGATCCCAACGCTTACCTACGTCTATTCCCGCAATCAGACCGTCCCGGACGACGCCAAAGTTCTCACCCCGTACCACATCGGCGAGGTGATGAACGGGCTCTTCCTGAAGATCGGGATCAAGCCGCTCTTCAACCACGGCGAAACCTCGACGAGCCGAACCGGTCCGCCCATCGAGTTCGTAGGCAAGAGCCAGGGGAGCAGCAAAGCCGATCCTTCCCGGGTCTCTCAAGCCGAGGAGTCGCGCTCGTTCATGTCGGCCAAGGAACTCGTCTACGACGCCGTCCTTCGGCGCTCGACGGACATCCACCTCGAGCCGACCACCGAACAACTCTCCGTTCGCTACCGCATCGACGGCATTCTCCATGCGGCCGAGCCCTTCGACCGCCCCACCGGGGATGCCGTGATCAACGTCTTCAAGGTCCTTGCCGCCCTCGACATCTCCGAGAAGCGCAAGCCCCAGGACGGTTCTTTCGGCGCCCGACTGGAAGGGCGTGATCTCGAGTTCCGCGTGGCTACCTCGGGCTCCAAGTCCGGCGAAAAGATGGTCATGCGAATCTTGGACAACGCGGCGGGGGTCTCCAAGCTCGACGATGCCGGGTTGCGGCCCAAACTCGCGACGGAAATCCGGAATCTCGTGACTCAACCCCACGGCATGTTCCTCTGCTGCGGTCCCACGGGGTCCGGAAAAACGACGACCTTGTACGCCTGCCTCCGCGAAATCGACCGCTTCCAGAAGAACATCATCACGGTCGAAGACCCGATCGAGTACCACCTCGACAACATCACCCAGATGGAGATCAACACGAAGAGCGGCCAGACCTTTGCCGGCAGCCTTCGCTCCATCCTCCGGCAAGACCCCGACGTCATCATGATCGGTGAGATCCGCGACCAAGAGACCGCCACGATCGCCTGCCAGGCTGCGACCACCGGTCACATGGTCTTCTCCACCGTTCACGCCAATGACACGGTCACCGCACTGTTCCGGCTCCTTGACCTCGGTGTCGAGCCGTTCATGATCGCCTCGGCACTCACAGCCGTTCTCGGTCAACGGCTCGTGCGTGTGCTCTGCGAGAACTGCAAGGAACCGTACAAGCCGAAACCCGAGTTCCTGAAAAAGGCCAATCTGCCGGCCGACAAGGTGGATGTCTTCTATCGACGTCCCGCCGAACCCGAGCAGGTCTGCCCCCAATGCGGCGGCACCGGGTACCTCGGTCGTACCGGGATCTTCGAGTTGCTCGTCATCACCGAGTCGATACGCGACATGATTCGTGAGAATCCGTCGATCAATGCCATCAAGGCTGAAGCACGCAAAAACGGGATGATCTACCTGCAAGAAGACGGGCTGCGACAGGTCATCCAAGGCAAGACCTCGATCGACGAACTGCTCCGCGTCGTCAAATAATCCCCTGATATTCTCGGTCTCACGATTCCTTTCGAGAATCACGCTATGGATATCGTCATCGACCTGGTGACCATCGTCTTGATCTGCGGCATGACCTACGCGCTCAGTAGCGAAGGACTCTGGGGCGCGGCATTGATGTTCTTTAACCTCGTGTTCGCGGGGATCATCGCCTTCAACTTCTATGAGTTCCTCGCTCAGCAACTCGATTCGACCGGGATTGGATGGGGGTTCTCGGATACCCTCTGCTTGCTCGTCCTTTTCGTCGTGAGCTTGCTTATATTAAGACTCACAACGGACAGTCTTGCGCCGTCCATGGTGCGGTATCCTTCACCGATTTACCATCTGGGTCGGTTCTTCTTCGCAGCCATGGGCAGCCTCGTGTTGGGGGCGATCATTCTCTTGGGATTCGACTGTGCCCCGGTTCACAAGAAAGTCTTCGGGGTGATCGACTACAAGAAAAAGGTCCCCTTCGGGCTGGGACTGGAACGACGCTGGCTTGCCTTCTTCCAGCACTCGACCGGCCTCATCTTCGCGCAACGCGAGGCGAATACGAACGACCCCTACCGAGAATTCGGCAACGCGAAAGCCTTCGACCCTCGTGGCGAATGGTTGCTTCAACACCAGCAGGCTCGGCCTTATGGAACCGAGTCCGTGCTGGAAGATGCGGCTGCGGCGGCTCCAGCCGCCGCGGGTGGTGCGCCAGGAGCCCCTGGAGCACCTCCGGCTCCCGGGGGACCGATGCCCGGACCAGGGGGACCCGGAGATCCCAAGGTGATCCCCGGTGGTCCTGGGGGCGGAGTGGTCCTACCCAACGGGCCGATGTGAGAAAAGCGCCGGCCCCTGCAAGTCCTGCCAGGCTTCGGCGTTGCTAGCGCGAGGCCTGGCTTGTCGACTTGGAGCCGATGGGACGAATCTCGATCAGCTCGAACTTATGCTTCGTCGTGAGACCGACGGTTTGCTGCTGAACTTTGTATGCGGCGACCTGGTTTGTTGTGGTTTCAAACACGAAGAGCGGAGCCCAGCCTTCGCTGTACGCCCCGAGTGCTCCGGTGGTCATCATGAACCGGGGACGAGCCCCGTTATCCAAATCGATCTTGAAGTCGGCGACCAAATCGCGCTCGGCGAAGTTATCAAGAACCTTCGCGGGGCCGGACGACTGCCGGAATGAGGGCACTGTCGCGAACAGGTGGCCACTACCGTAGTCAAGGTAATAGAGCGCATCCTGGGAAATCTGGACCTTGCGTCCCTCATCGTAGCGGACGAGCACCGGCCCCGTGGCAATCATTGACTCGCCCGAGCGATCGCCGCCGTTGGCAAGGACGATTGCTCTCGGGCCTGGCACGCTCGCCACTCCCCAGCCGATGATCACTCCGGCCGCTAGCAAGAGAATCCCTGAAGCGTTCTTGTGAACCGATTTCATAGGGCCGGACTCCTTTCCCGAATGAACGTAATCGACCCACCCAACTTGGCGCGGCATTGTGCCCGAGGTCGCGGGAATGGTCTAGTCGAACGTCTCGTCAAGCCGGGCTGACATGATAGACTGATCTTCGAGCCTTGAATCGACACCCTCGCTCGCGTGGTGCCAGCCAACCCTCGACTCCTGGTGGTGGCCTCATGATCACTTCGGCCTGCTGTCTCGGACTCTTCCTGGCGACCCAGGTCCCGCCTCCCCCGGCCCCCGGGGCGAAGGTGAGCGAATTGCGACGGGAATACGAGGCCGTCCTTCAACGCGAAGCCGATGCGCTCTCGTCCCTGGCGGATCGGCTGCAAAAACGAGGCAAGCAGAGCGAAGCCGAAGAGTGTCGCCACCAGATGGCGCCGGCCCCGTCCCCCGATGGCGCATCGCGATTCGTTCCGCTCCCCGAGATCGTGCCCCGCAAAGCGAAAGCTCTCTCGAACGTCCCGGTCAAAGGCAAAGGCGAACCATCCGAGTCCTGGCGCAGCGAGCTCAGGAACATTCGCGAAACGTGCGGAAAGTCGCTCTTTGACGTGGCGCAAAAAGCCGGAGCGCAAACTCCGGGACAATTTGCCGTCGCCGACCAGGCGCTGCGAGGTGTAGTCGAGCGACTACCCGACCATGCCGAAACCCGCCGATATCTCGGCTATATCCCATATGAGGGGGGATGGGCGACCCCCTTCGCGGTCAGCCAGCTTCGCAAAAAGATGGCGATCCATCCCACCTTTGGATGGGTTCATGAGTCGTGGTTGCCTCATCTCGAGCAAGGAGAGCTCCCCGCTCCCAAGTCACGCGGGCAGAGCAAAATCCACTGGCTCCCGGCAGCCCAGGCTGATGAGCTGCATCGCCGCTGGGACAGTCGATGGAAGATTCTCACCGAGCATTTCGAGATTCATACGAACGTCCCTCTTTCGGAAGCGATCGCCTTTGGGCGACAGCTCGAAACGTTCTACGGTCTCTTTTTCTCACTATTCGCGGATGTTCTGCGCCCGGATCATCCCAGCTCACTGGCTTCTCGTTTCAAGAATAAAGCCAAGAACCCTGAAGCAGAGCGTCCCCCCGCCCCTCACCTGGTCTACTACTTCGCCACCAAGAGCGAATACATCGACTTCCTCGCCCCGCTCGGGGATCCGGAGATCGCGAAAACACTGGGACGTTATTTCCCTCCCAAGCCCGGACAAGCGCGACGTGCCCCTGCTTACCTTTTTCATGACCCGGGCGGGCAGCTCGAGTCTTCGGCCACACTTTTCCATGAGGTTTCTCACCAGCTCCTCTTCGAAACAGCAGGGCGTTCGGCATTCGAGCGCAACATCGGTAACTACTGGGTCTTCGAAGGTCTCGGCACCTATTTCGAGACCGTCTCGATCCAACCCGACGGAACCGTGCTGGTGGGAGGCCGCGGCACGCCTCGCATCGAAGAAGCCAAGATTCGCCTGGCCGACCGTCACGAGCTCGTTCCCATCGAGACCTTCGTGAACTATAGCCAGAACGAATTCAACAACCGCGAATCCATCCATCTGCATTACGCTCAAGCCATGGCACTTACGGTTTACCTGATGCAGGCGAACAGCGGCGAACACCGCGAAGCCTTCCTCGACTATGTCAAGGATGCTCATCGGGGTAGCTTGAAGCGTGATGCGGGGAAATCGCTACGCGAGCGCGTGGGAATCCCCTACGCCAAGATGGATCGCGACCTGATCCACTACCTGGAAGAGCCTGAAAGCGAGGGAGAGACGGGGAGAGAGGCCAGGAAGAGCGAGGAGTGACGAGGAGAGGAGTAAGGACGCGAGAAAGAAAAAGGTTCTCGCGTCCGAGTGACCGAGGTTACTCGCCCACGTAGGGGATCAAGGCCATGAACCGGGCACGCTTGACAGCGTCGCTCGCCGCACGCTGGAACGCGGCGCAGTTGCCACTCCGCTTTCTCGAGAACATCTTGCTCTGGTTGGTGCAAAGCTTCTTAAGCAAGCCCACGTCCTTATAATCCACATAAGCCGGACGAGGGCAGCCTTCGGGAGTGCAGAACCGGCATCGGTTCTTCCGGTTTCGACCAAATCGTTTCCGCGGCATAAACCTGGGGTCCTCGGACGAACTCAAATTCCTAGGCGGGGGCGAAGAGCGATCCTCGGCATAACGTGAGCCGACTCACACGGGAAACCATTACAATAGGACTCCCCAAAGAATGCGTCAACCCCAACGTGGTGTTCCACACTCTTCGATAGTCCCCATGCCCCACGCGTTTGGCTCTTTTCGAATGATCGAACAGCGTTGTGAGTCGGGTGCGATTTCCGCTTCATCCGGCTTGAGAAAAATCGCCCAGGGGATCTCCCTGGGAACGGTGAGCCAGCCCCCCAGGAACCCGGCCCACGTGGATTGACCGCTCGAGGAATTCGACCCGGGCGCACCAGACAACAAAGTGAACACTGACACAAGAATACGTTGTTTGGGTGGCCGGAGACGAGTCCTCAAGGCCCTAGGGATCGGCCCAGGCTTGTCTCGGGGCGCCGCTTCGCTCCGCCCCCGGTCACCCGTCTTGTCTGATTTCACATGGCCAACCCTCATCCGGATCGCCTCTCAGTCGGCTTTACATGTTCCTGATCTTAAGATATCGTCCTGTTGATTTAAGGCCGACGACGCCGGCGACCAGCATGATCGGCAACGATACCAGGTTGATCAGGAATCCGCCGACGGCTTCGAGAACTCTCATGATGGATCCCTTCCTTCGGCCAAGAACTTCGTGCGCATTTCGGTAACGTTGGCCAATAGCCCCTCCTGAACTTGGCTGACCAGCAACTCAACGAGCAGGATCGCGTCGTCGACGGCCGCCTGGACCGGCGGGCTCAAGGCCATGGGCGGGTCGTCCTCGTCGAAGGGGGTGGGCTCACAACCCACCAAGAACAAGGGCTTGGGCCGGCCTCCCAGATTGCTGACCAGGCGAAGAACCTCGCTCGGGGCGAGCGCGTGGGTATCGGCGAGGGACATGGCTCGTGGCTCGGATTCGCTCGGTTCGCTCCACTCGGGTTCGATCACGTAGAGTGTGCCGGGCGGTTCGCCGCGCGGAATCGCGTCGATCAGGATCACCACATCATTGGCATCGTCGAGCAAGGCGAGAGCGAGATCAAAACCGCGAATGCCAAAATCGACGAGACTCACACCTTCCGGAAGTGAGCGCTTCGCCATCCGTGACGCCACCTCGACACCGAAGGCGTCGTCACCCAGAAAAACATTTCCGACGCAAGCGATGAGGATTCGCGGGGGTATCATGATTCGCCTTCCGGGGCATGCTTGAGGGGCTCGACCTCTTCAGGCCGAAAGAAGAAGCGATGCCCCGGTTTTCCTGTGGCGCCGAGGTCACGTCCGGGATCGTCGTCGACGATTACGGCCAGGTGAACCCGATTTTCGAAGTCTTGCTCGATGGCCGTGATCACGGCCGTTTTCCCCTTGAGGGCGAGATCCATGATGTCGGCTTCGCCCAAAGGCCAAAGCCGCACGGGATCGCCCACTCGGTATTCAACTCCAGCGACCTGAACCCGTCGCAACGCGGGGCGCTCATCAATCGGATCCCACCGATCCATGATCGTGTCCTCCCGCAAGCTGCGACCGCTCCCGATAGGTACCATGCAATCCCATAAGCTGGTCGCGCGACAACGAATCCGTTCGCTCCAGCAACGCTCGCCCGCGACTGTCGAGGGCGGCTACCTCCCGCTTCTCCTCGTCGGTAAGGGTCATGATTCGTAACGTCAGGATCTCGTCGATTTCGGTGGCGTCAAAAAGGTCGCCAGGGCTCTCCGGGGCAAGCCGGGGGTAGTCGTAAAGGATGATCGGCGAGGACAACATCGTGTCGGCTACCCCCTCCGTTCCTACCAGCACCGGCCAGGTCCCAACGTTGCGACAGTCCGCCACAAGCTCTCGTAACGACTCGGGGGGATCGAGCAGCGAGACGAATGCTCCAGCCTCGACGCCGAGCGCGGTATGCGTCGACACAAACGTATGCAAGAGCACTTCGTCGCGATCGTCGCGAGCGGCGATATTGAAGGGGGTCCGATTCTCAACCGAGACCGTGATTCGATAAACGCCATCGTCTACGACCTCTGCGGCGAGGGTGACCGCCCCGTCAACGCTCCTTTGCTCGCGCTCGACGATCCCGACGATCGTTCCCGACGCGTCGCGCACGGGTTCACGTTCACGCTCCGAGCCAAAGCCGAACGTGACGTATCTCGGATGATCGGCGAGTTCGCCGAGAATCGAGTCCTCCAGGCGGACTTCGCGCTCCCTGGCCTCTTGCCAGGCATGGAGGACTTCATCCCCTACCCTCAACGATTCGACGAAGCGGAGCGTCAGGGATTCACACGCGGGCCAATCCGTCACCTGACCGTCGAACACTCCCACCCGCCGCACAACCAGGTGAAGGAATCGCACCGAGACCGAGAGAGAACTCGCCGGGCCTCCGCGCACGAGACATTGGGTCAGCACCATCGAGCGGTCGGACTCGGCTCCTGTCACCGCGTATGACGCCGGATAGAGGCCGCCGAATGTCCAGCGCTGCCGGTTCTTGACCGAGGGGCGGTAAGGGTACAGCAGGTAACCCTCGTAAAGAAGCGCTTCGGCGATTCGGTCCACAACGACCCGATTCATGGTGCGACTCGCTCCCCGCTGGCGTCCAGAAGGTGTTCCATCGCCTGTTCCCACGTTGGCAGTCCCAGCCGATTCTTGAATAAATTAAGTTGATCGAAGACGTCTCGGCGAATCGAGAGCCAGACGCTGTTGGGATAGTAAAGCTCCATCACATCCTTCCAGACTTTTACGGGAAGCCGGAAGGCAGCCTCTTTCTCCCAGGGAATCGGGCTGACCTGGAGTGGGCCGCCGTCGTCTTCGGCGTAGAATACGGTCCCACTGAACAGTAGGCAGAGCGGTATCTCGCCACTCTCCAGAGCATAGAAATACTTCGCGGAGGCGATATTGAAGTCGTAGGTACAAGGTACGTGGAGGTCGACGAGCGTTTCTTTGGTGAAAGGTGGGACCATCACGCTGGTATGCGTCCAGAGCATACTACGGAGCGTCTGCCCCCAACGCGTCGGAGTACCAAACAAGTCCAGGAGCCGGTCCTGCTCTTCGGCGACATAGCGTCGGTGGGTCGGCTCGATCCGGATCTGACAACGTAGGGCAACGGCCTGGATCGCTTCAGAGTCCGCGTCCGTGACGCGGAGCGTGAAAGCGAGTAAGGGGGCCGCGGCATGGGAAACGGGTTCGACTCGCTCGACCGCGAAGTTAAGGTCTGGCATAGGGCAGAGCTCCTTGCGATCCGGCCTTGTCTTTGAGGCTCGTGAAGAACCGCCCGATCGACTCCCAAACCGCAGTCCCTCCCGATAAGCCTCGCCAATGAGTCCGGATCAAACCGACGAGTTTGTAACACTCGTCAATCGATACGAGGTAATATTCGTTCGACCGTCCCAATCGATTGGCCAGCCAGGCTTCCACCTCCGGCTCCAAGGTCGAGAGGATGGGATTTTCCCTGACCAGCCGATCCCAGACATCAAACGTGAGAAGTGATTCGGTGGCCCCGGCCGGACTCGGGTAATAGGCACGAACCCGCTTGAACTCGGCGCTTGGTACGAAAAAGGCGAGGTTGATGGGAAGGTGCAATTCGTCCCAATGCGCGTCGTCGACAAGGAAGTTGGTGAGCACCTCAACCCGAGGCAGGACGCGGCGATAGCGAGCACCGTCTTGGCCGCTGAACAGAATCGCGCAAGCATCGCATGAACAAAGCAATTGTCGCTTCGACAGTTCCACGAGGTGGGCATGCTCGGGCGCGAGCGACACCCCACAAAGCGCACAGGACTCGGCGGGGGGCCGAGGCCGAGCGAAGCGGCGGAGGCTTGACCAGATGTTCTCCGAGGAGGGTGGGGTCGAAGACATCGCCGCTCCTTTCCCGTGGGCGCAAGACTCGATGGCCCCGAATCAGACCGAGCGGTCCCTCCCCTGTCCTTCCTCCGAGACGGTTGGAGCGAGGGACACCAGGGGAACGATGGGAACGAGGGCCGGCTCAACGACGCCTTCCACCTCGATCGCCACGACCTCGGGAGCCGCGTCGTGGATCGCGGCTTCGATGGCTCCTTTCAGCGTGGCCGCGGACGAAGGACAGCCGTTGCAGGCTCCGCGCATGCGAAGCCGAACCACCCCCAGATCGATCCCGAGCAACTCGACATCCCCACCGTGTGAGCCGAGTTGAGGACGGACACGCTCAAGTGCCCGGGCCACTCGAGCGTCGAGATCATGGGGGTGGAGCCCATAGAGCAATAACAGGCCCGAGACCAAGTCGTCGCGCACACTTTCCTCGAGAATCAGGCGACCGGGAGCGCCGGCCGCCGCGACATAGCTGAGAAGGTTCGCCAGGGCCGCACTGTGGAACTCGAGCAATGCCCCGACGATCTCCCGCGCCCGTGACTGTGCGGTCGGATCGGCGAACCGCTCGATCTCTTCGATCAAGGTTTCGATTCGACCGATCCGGCCGCGGAGATCGCTGTCTTGGGTCACATTCACGACGTATCACTCCGACCGTTGCGCGCCGAACATGGGGGAGTGGCGCACGTCAAGCACCTTGCCGTTGCCCAAGAACATGTGAACGCCGCAAGGCAGGCACGGGTCGAAGCTTCGTACCGCCCGCATGATGTCGATCCCCTTGAACTTGTCGGGACCGTTCTCCTCGAAAATCGGAGTATTTTGCACGGCGTCCTCATAGGGACCCGGCGTACCATAAAAGTCGCGGGGACTGGCATTCCACGGAGTTGGGGGATAGGGGTGGTAGTTCGCGATCTTACCGCCCCGGATCACGACGTGATGCGAGAGCACCCCTCGCACCGCCTCATGGAACCCGCAGCCGATCGCCTCATCGGGCACCTTGAAATCAGTCCAGGTCTTGGTCCGGCCGGCGTGCAGCTCCTTGAGCGCGGCCTCGACGAAATGGAGGGCCGCCGCGGCCGCGTAGGCCTGGAAGTAGGTTCGGGCACGGTCGCGTTCGATGGCGTTGCTCCATTTCGGGATCTTCCATTCGAACTCGACTTCCGGCAGTCTGGCGGTCTTGGGCAGGTAGATCTTGACGCTATGCCCCGTCGCCTTGATGTAGCCGATGTCGACAAGACCTGCCAGCGCGGTCGCCCAGAAGCGAGCGATCGGGCCTCCGCCGGTATCGAGCGCCAGATGCTCCCGCGTCCGTTTGTCGTACCAACGAGGGGACATAACCCACGTATACTTATCCTTGAAGTCGCGTTTGCGAGGCCTCGGCAACGTCGTCTGATTCCAGGGATGGCGAGGATCGATCGCGTTGCCCAGCGGATCTTGCTTGACGAACACCTCGCCGCCCTCCCAGTCGTCGTAGTACGAACTGCCCAGGAGGATGCGAAGGCCGAGGTTGATCTCGACCAGGTCGTTCGTGACGAGCTGGCCGTCGACCACGATGCCGGGGGTCACGTACATCGCTCGACCCCACTGCGTCATGTACTTGTATGTGTAGTCGCAGACTTCGGGATTATTGAACGCGCCCCAGCAGCCCAAGAGAATGCGGCGTCGACCGACCTCTTCATAGCCCGGGAGGGCCTCGTAGAAGAAGTCGAAGAGATCGTCATGCAGTGGTACGACCTTTTTCATGAACTCGACATACTTCATCAGGCGGACGAGGTAGTCGGTGAAGAGCTGCACGGTGGGGACTGTGCCGACTCCTCCGGGATAGAGGGTCGAGGGATGGACGTGTCGTCCTTCCATCAGGCAAAACATCTCGCGCGTCATCCGGCTCATCTGGAGGGCCTCGAGGTAGAAGGCCCCGCTGAAGGGATTGAGTGCGCGCATGATGTCGGCGATCGTGCGGTACCCATGCAGTTCGGCATGTGGTGACTCGGTGTGCTCGGCCTTTTCGAGCACGCCGGGGTTGGTCTCCTTGACCATCTGCTCGCAGAAATCGACGCCGACCAGGTTGTCCTGAAAGATGTTATGGTCGAACATATACTCGGCTGCCTCGCCGAGATTGACGATATGCTCGGCAATCGCAGGCGGACGAATGCCAAAGGCCATGTTCTGAGCATAGCAGGCGCAAGTCGCGTGGTTATCGCCGCAGATTCCGCAGATCCGACTGGTGATGAAGTGGGCGTCGCGCGGGTCCTTGCCTTTCATGAAGATGCTGTATCCGCGGAAAATCGAGGAGGTGCTGTAGCACTCGGCGACTCGACGGTTGGCAAAGTCGATTTTGGTATAAATGCCCAGGCTTCCCACGATCCGAGTGATCGGGTCCCAGGACATCTCGACAAGGTTCTCGGATGAAGCGCGAACGTCTTTGTCGAGTTTGACGACGGTCGCCATCGCGCGTCTCCTTAGGTGCGGGTGTGAGTTGGGGGTCGAGACCCGGTGGTCAGCTCGTGTCCGTTGTGGCGCCACTTGGGCTCTTTGTTGGCCGTTTCGTTGGTGAATCGGCGGAGGGCCCGAATGACGCGGCCGTAGAGGCCAATGGCCGTGGAAGAGAGCCGGGCGCCCGGGGGTTCGTCCATGAACGGCATGAACTTGTCAGGGAACCCTGGCATCGTGCAGCCAATGCAAATGCCGCCGACGTTCGGACAGCCGCCAATCCCGTTCATCCAGCCGCGTTTGGGTACGTTGCAATTGACCACCGGCCCCCAGCAACCCAGTTTCACCAGGCATGTTGGCGAGCCGTATTCGTGGGCGAAGCTAGCCTCCTCGTAGTAGCCGGCGCGATCGCAGCCGTCGTGTACGGTCTTGCTGAAGAGCCAGACAGGTCGCAAGGCCTCGTCCAGCGGGATCATCGGGGCGAGCCCGGCGAGTTGATGGAGTAGATAAAGCAGGGTTTCCGTGAAGTTGTCGGGCTGAACCGGACACCCCGGCACACAGACGATCGGGAGGCCCGCCTTCGACTTCCAGTGCCAACCGAGGTAGTCGGGCAGTCCCATGCACCCCGTGGGGTTGCCCGCCATGGCGTGTATGCCGCCATACGTAGCGCAGGTACCGATCGCGACCACGGCCACGGCCTTGGGAGCCAGGCGATCGATCCACTCGCATGTCGTGATCGGCTGGCCGGTCTTCTTATCGGCCCCGAGCGCCGCCCAGTAGCCCTCGGTCTTGATGTTTTCGTTGGGGATGGAGCCCTCGACGACGAGCACGAATGGCCCCAACCGATCTTCGTCGGCGAGGTACCAATATTTCATGAAGTCATCACCATTCTCATAGGCCAGCACGGGATTGTGCAGGTGGACTTTGGGCAGTCCCGGGATCGCCCCCAGCAAGACGTCCTCGATGCTCGGCTGAGTCGCTGCGGTGACCGAGACAGAGTCGCCATCGCAACCGAGCCCGGCGGTGATCCAAAGGATATGAATTTCTTTGACGGCGGGCGCATGTTGCGTCTTCCGGCCGTACGGCGCTGTGACTTCCGTCATGGTGCGACTCCTCTCCGATGGGTTGCTCAACGTGCTCGTGCTCGAACCCACCCGCTCGAGGGCTTTTTGTGTCAGTCCAACGGGGCGGCTTACCTCGGTTCGAAAGATGATCTCATGCCGGTTCTTGCGCTCTAACCCACACCTTGAGTCGATCAACAAATGCGTGGTAGCTGTTCTCCGGAAAGCAGAGCGACGATCCGCTCTCCTCCAATGCGCGACTTCATGGTGACCATGCCGGGGTGTGCGGCCACGACCTCACCGATCAGCGAGGCTTGGTGTCCGAGCGGGTGCGTGCGCATGACCGCAACCAGCCGTTCGGCATCTTGACGTGGGACGACGGCGATCAGCTTCCCTTCGTTGGCGACATAGAGAGGATCGAGTCCGAGCATCTCACAGGCGCCCCGAACCTCAGCACGAACCGGGATCGAGGACTCATTGAGCACAACCCCCATGCGCGAAGCCCCGGCAAGCTCGTTCAGTGCGCTCGAGACACCACCGCGCGTCGGGTCACGCATCGCCCGGATCGAGGGGCAAGACTCGAGCATCAGACGCACGAGGTCGGTCAAAGGGGCACTGTCGCTCTCGAGGACGGTCTCGAACTCGAGGCCCTCGCGGACGGACATGATGGCGATCCCGTGGTCGCCAATCGTCCCCGAGACCAGGATACAGTCACCGGGCCTCGCCGCTCGAATCGAAAGCGAACGCCCTTCGGGAACCAGGCCGATCCCCGTTGTGGTGATAAAGACTTGATCCCCTTTACCCCGGTCCACGACCTTGGTGTCGCCCGTGACAATCGCCACTCCCGCATCGTCACAGGCCGCACGCATTGAGGCGACGATCCGTTTCAGATCAGAAAGCGGCATCCCCTCTTCCAGGATGAACGCAGCGGACAGGAAGAGCGGCTGAGCTCCCCCTACCGCCAGGTCGTTCACGGTTCCGTGAATCGCAAGCCGCCCGATATCCCCCCCAGGGAAGAAAAGCGGCCGTACCACGAACGAATCCGTCGTGAAGGCGATCCGAGGCGCTTTCACGCCATTGTCGCCGCCGACCCGTAACGTGGCCTGGTCTTCGAGCGCCGCGAGCACTTCATTGCCGAACGCGGGCACGAAGAGCCGTTGAATGAGTTCCGCCGTTAACAAGCCACCGCCACCGTGGCCAAGCACAACCCGGTCGTAGTGGGACTGGGGCAAGGGACAAACCCCTAACAGTTCACCATCGATCACGGGATCGCGCGCGGTCATCGCAGGGTGCCCTCCCCGCCAGGAATCAAGGAGATCACGTCCTCCCGGTCCGTCGCCAATCCCTCCGGGGACGCTTCCAGGTGTCGACCGTAGGCGTAATAGGCAGCGCAGGCCCCTTCCGACGAGACCATGGTCGCGCCCAGCGGATTTTGCGGTGTGCAGGTCCGCCCGAACGCCGGACAATGGTGCGGCTTCTTCAGCCCTTTCAAGATCTCGCCGCTGATACACACGGGCGATTCGTTCGTCGAGATCTCGTTCACGGAAAACCGCCGCTCGGCGTCGTACTCGCGATAGGAAGGGCGCAGTTGATAACCGCTCTCGGGAATCATGCCGATTCCCCGCCATTTGCGGTCGCAGACCTCGAAGACTTCCTCGATCAGGGTCCTCGACGCCCGATTTCCCTCGGGCCGCACGGAGCGAGAATACTGGTTCTCAACCTCCGCTCGCCCTTGCTCCAATTGCTGGATCGTTCGGAGCAGACCCTCGAGAAGGTCGAGCGGCTCGAAACCGGTGACGACGATCGGCACGTGAAAGCGACGCGCGATCGGCTCATATTCACTGTATCCAACCACCGTGCAGACGTGCCCCGGTCCCAGAAAACCGCGAACGCGATTCCCGGGCGCGGCAAGGATGGCGTTCATCGCCGGTGGAACAAGCACATGGGAAACCAAGACGCTGAAATTCGTCAGCCCCCGCTTCTTCGCCTGCCAGACGGCCATGGCGTTAGGGGGCGCCGTCGTCTCGAAGCCAATCGCGAAAAAGACGACCTGCCGCGCGGGGTTTGCGGCCGCCAGGTTCAGCGCGTCGAGCGGTGAATAGACAATCCGCACGTCGCTTCCCTGGGCCTTGAGCCCAAGGAGATCGCCGCGCGAACCCGGAACCCGAAGCATATCACCGAACGAGCAGAAAATGACCTCCGGTCGGGCGGCGATTGCGTGCGCACGGTCGATCATTTCCAGAGCGGTTACACAGACAGGACAGCCAGGGCCATGAACCAACTCGATTTCACGGGGCAGAATTCTATCGATTCCATATTTAACGATACTATGGGTCTGTCCGCCACAAACCTCCATGATAGTCCACGGTTGTGTCACGATGCGTGCGATCGCCGCAGCCAATTGCTGAGTCGCCGCCTGATCGCGGTACTCGTCGAGGAATTTCATGGCGAACGGACCTCCAAATCTTCGAGCTGATTCATGCCCTGGAGGAACTCGAAGACTCTCTTCGCCTCAACCTCGTCGATTCGAGACAGGGCAAAGCCAACGTGGACCAACACGTAATCATCGACGCGAACTTCGGGAGTGTGCTCGAGACAAACCCGTTTGAAAATCCCGCCGAACTCGACACGGCCCATGAGGACGTCATGCTCAACGTAGGTTTCAACCACTTTCCCGGGAATTCCGAGACACATCGCTAACACCTCGTGCAGGGCACGCTCGTCAGAGGAAAATCATCGAAGTACGATCCTTCAAACTGGCACGCCGCGTACGAAACGTCGAGGATCGAGCCATTAGGCGAACTTGAAGCCGCGGGTTGCGACGTCGGTCATGTGAAGCGTCGATCCGAGCGGCGGGGGGGCGTGGATCTCGGCCTGAAAATGACTATTTCCTCGAACCGGACACGATGAGTGACTCACCAGTTCGATTCGAGCCGAAGCGCTGATGGACGCGACATCATGACGGCCAGGTATCCGTCACAATGACTTACGTCATGTTGCACGTTCGGGAAGTCGCGGACCGATTTCTTGATGAAACCGTGGTAATGGGACCTTAAGTCCAAACCGTTCAACCAAGAAGCGGAATGCTCCCTGTTTGAACGGTCCCAGTAACAGCGATCGCTCGCTGTTCCATCCTGGCTCGCCCCTGACGCAACGCCGATCGACAAGGCGAAAGATTCCGTGCTTACCCTAGCGTTCGCGCCGATCCTGAGAGCAACGTCTCGGAAAAACGAAGACGTAAATCACGACACCCGTGCTGAAATGACCTACCTCCAACCTTTCACTTATTCCTGAACTTGTCAATAGCTCCCCGCAGTACTGTCGCCCAAAGACCAGGCGAGGAAGCGGAACGGCAGAGCAAAACAAGTTCTCCATCATTCCCGACAAACTGACGATCGACCTCGCTGGGCTTGTAATCATTCGGTTTGTATTCGTCGGAATCGCGTCGCGTAACTTCGCTCGGTCAGCCTATAAGCGGGATTGACCCTGCTTGTGACTTCGCCGTATCGTACGTCTTATGGGATTCGAAGTTGAGCTCAAACATCGCGCGTCAGACCATGCCGACCTCGTGCGCAGGCTACTCGCCCTGGGGGCGAAATCCTCGCCTGAGATCGACCAGGAAGATGTTTATCTGCAGCATCCGTCACGCGATTTCGCGCAGACGAACGAAGCGTTCCGGCTCCGTCGCATCGGTGATTCCAATCGGATCACGTACAAAGGGCCCCGGCACACGGGTCCGACCAAGACACGCGAGGAGATCGAGGTCGCTTTTCAAGAAGGCCCAGTGGCTTACGAGCAACTGCTCCGACTCTTTGGCAATCTCGGATTCCAGCCGGTGGCTGCCGTGCGCAAACAACGGCGCTTGTTTCACCTCGGCTACCGAGGCCACTCGGTCGAAGTCGCACTCGACGTGGCCGAGGATCTCGGCGCGTTTGCCGAGGTCGAGACTTATGTTGAGACCGAAGCCGAGCTCACGGAAGCTCAGAATACGGTCGTCGCACTCTCCCGAGAACTCGGTCTGAACGACATCGAGCCTCGGTCGTATCTACGAATGGTTCTGGAACGGCAAGCCGGATTCTGAGCGGGGATTGCTTGGCCACCGCGAGGGAAAAAAAACCGCGATGGCCAAGAGATCATCGTCCCACTCATTCCACGACCAATTCCCAATGGATCGTGGACGTGGTCCCATCGGTCACCAGTTCGACGCCCTCGGAGTTCTCATTCAAGGGCACGGATTTGACGCGCACTCCGGTATTGTCGAGCGCGTAAGCCTTGACCTTTCCCTTTTTCCGCCACAACACCCGCGCTTGAATCGGCTCCTGAAGCAACGGGGGCAGCCCTGGATCGGCGACATCGTGTCTCCACTCATCCACCCAGCGGAATCCGGTTGGTTGCACCCTGCCGATCACGGAGACCAGGAGTCGCCGGGTAGAAGCAAGCGGCTTCGAGCCGGCTGAAGAGGCGAGCACCACGGCGTAGGGGCTCTCCGAGCTGACTGCGAGCTGTTCAAAATTGGCGGTCACGCCACCGGTCCATCCGGCGATCCCTTGGGTGTAAGGGGTATCGACGGTGAGCCGCCCTTGAGACGGTTCCCAGCCGGGGACAGCAGTTCGCCTCGAGGAGGTGCCTTTCGACGTCCGCAGGAGAATCGACGCCGTGTGTGGCCAGAGTGCGAACACCTGGGGGATGCCATTGGTCACTTCGGGGATGAAGAAGATATCTTCGCTGCCGCCGGTACCCGCCGCATCCGCTCCCCAAATTCGCGGGTGGATGAAAACGCCGCGCCTGATGATCGCATCCCAGTCTTCGGCCAACGCGGTCGAGGCCGAGAGCACCTGGTCCGCGGCTTCGTAGGGAAGCGCCCAGGCCCCTTGAGTCTGACTGCACCACTGACCGACGACATACGGTTTCTCGGACCGGCGCTTTCGCTTCGCACCTGCGGCCAGGCCGCCGTCGAGACTCCAAAGTAGAGAGCGCCGATCGGGAGCGCCCCACGCAGGAGGATTCCAATATAAACGATCGTCAACGAAGTCGAGTCCCTCCCCGGACTGCTCAGCCGAGAATTCGGGATCGCGGCGCCAGTGGGAGACTCCCGCGATCGGCACGCGGAGCTTGTCCTTGCGTAGTGTTTCGGCCAATCCCTTCCAGTGGGCAGCTCCCAGACTTTGCCAGAAGCGTTTGCCACTCGTCAACGAGCCCTTCGAAGCGAGAAGTCGCAGTCGATCCTGGTAGTCAACTGGCAGGTTCGCGCTGTTTTCGGACTGATCAAAGAGTGAAAGTTCGCCTCCCAACGTGACGAAGGCGAGGGCCGGTTCGTCGCGAAGCGCCAGCCCGGTTTCCGGATTTACATGCGCCAGGAGCGCCCTGGCGGACTCTCGTGACAGCTTGGTAATCGTAGGATCGAACTCGGCCGCCCCTCCACCCCCCGGAGGTAGTAAGCCGGGGCTCGAGACCTCGTCCTCCCCCCGGAACCTGCGAGCGCTTTGCAGTTCGAGGGCGACGTAAATTCCGCGCGATTTGAGCACGGCGATGAGATGGTCGAGCCTCGCCAAGGCCACGGGGTCGAACGCCTTGGTGTCATCGCGACTATCATCGAAGAGGCTGCGGTCAGGACCAAGGGGTGTGTCCAGATCGCAGAGCCTGACCAGGTTAATTCCTGAGCGCGCCAGGCGGTCGGCCAGAGCATCGGCCCGGTCGACATCCTGAAAGGCGGTCGGGGCCAGTAAGCTGACCCCAAAGAAGCGGGCTCGTCCTCCCCTGGAAAAGACCATACGCCCGTTCTTGACCGCGACGAATCCATGTTTTCCGGCAGGTGCGTCGAGTAAGTAGGAGGCGTCGAGCGCGGAGTCCGCGACGATCTTGTCCGAGGCCGAGACAGGCCGCCAACCGACCCCGTCCTCCTCGATATGATAGGGGAGCCAACTGCCCGCGGCTCGATTGGATGCGGAGTTCACCACGACATTGTCGACTCGGACCGTCCCTGTCCCGTCGGCCTTCTCGAACTGAATCACCGCGCGCACGGCACCGTTGGGCACCCGGACCTTGGAGCGATCCGTCTGCCAGTCGAACGTCCCGGCCCAACGAAAAAGCTGAGCTATCCCACCCGGGCCGGGTACGATCTCGCCATCATTGTCCAAAAAGAAGAGTTTGCCGAGCGCGCCTCCCGACCCACGCAACCCCTGGGCTCGTACGCTCACGGCAACATCGAGCGAATCGAATGGTTCGACGGGAATGGCTAACCCGGAGAGCACCCGCGTGCTCGATTTCGATAGCTCCAGAGCGGTGGTCGAATTGTGGCCGGGACTCACTCGATAAGCACCCGAGCTGTTGTCTACGATCCAGAAAGTCGGGTCGGGATCTCCCAGCTCGAATCCGCCGTTATTGACCAGGTTCGTTGTTTCTTTCCCACCCACCGGTATGAGTTCGAAGCTAATCCCGTCGACTTCTAAAACCCCCGTGGCACCGAGCAGGCCGATCGACATAATCGCGTCGCGGGTGCCCGGCGCGACAGGGATGCGCTTCGAGAGATAAGTCCAGCGCGGTCCGACCGACTTCGTCCAGGGTCCCATCGCCCCTCGTCGCAGCGCGCGAAGGCCATCACCGAGAAAATCGATGATAAGACCGGGGTCTTCTCCCAGGCGTTCCCCGCTCTCAATCTGCGACTGACGGATCCAGAGACTGACGACGATGGCCTCGAACTTGGTTCCATCGATGCCAAAAGCTCGACTCAGACGCGAAGGACGCCCCGGCTTGCGTGTTTCGAACTTGAGGTAATGAGGTCCAACTTTGCCTCCGGTGGACGCCAAAGTGACATCGCGGGCGTTGTACCAGCCGTCGGGTACGCCGTCTTGATTCTTATCCGTCTCGAAATCGTCGAGGGCGGGGGGGGCTGGCCGCTCGATCTCGACGTCTTGGGCTCCCGCTGACGAGAGCGGGAGGGCCGAAAACAGAGCAAGTAGCGTGAGAATGTACGCGCCCCTCGTCACGGTTTCACCTGTTTCTTCTTTGACGTGGCTTCTTGTTGAGCCTTGCCAGTCATCGGAACGAACAACGTAGGCCGCAACTCTTTTCGGGTCAGCTTGCCATCCTTCTTGGTCACGAGATAGACGATCTGATTGAATCGATCACCCACGGGTATGACCATCCGACCGCCATCCTTCAGTTGGTCGACCAAAGGCTGCGGGATGAATTCGGGGGCACACGTCACGATAATTGCGTCAAACGGGGCGGCTTCCGGCCAACCGGCATAGCCGTCGCCCACTCTCGTGTGGACATTCGTGTATCCAACTTCCTTCAATACCTCGGCGGCCCGGAGCCCCAGCGGCTTCTTGATTTCGACGGAGTAGACATCCTTCACCAACCACGAGAGGATCGCCGCTTGATAACCTGACCCCGTTCCAACCTCGTAGATGACGTCGGTTGCCTTCGGTTGGAGCGCCTCGGTCATGAAGGCGACGTCGAAGGGGGGAGTGATCGTTTGGCCCTCGCCGATCGGAATCGATTCATCGTCGTAGGCAAGTCGACGGGTTTCCTTGGGAAGAAAGCGATGCCGTGGTACCGTCCGAAACGCCTCAAGCACGCGTGGATCCTTGATACCACGCTCGACGAGGTGACGCTCCACCATGCGCCTGCGCGCGGGGGCGGTGGGATCGGCTGTCTTGGGTTCTTCTCCGTGAGCAGTCGATCCGAGAACGTAGACCATCATCAGCCACGCGACGATCGGAGATCGTCGGCTCATCCGCGATGACATGAACTCTCTCCCCTTGGTTGAAGTTGATGAGTCCGGACAACTCTCCGAAAATCGGAAGATTTTTTTTGATCGTACAGCCGAAGTTTCCAGGGCGAAAGCTCGAGTCGATCTCCAAGAGACCCTCACCATTCCTCGAGTCTCACTGACGTTCGACTTCCATCGATGCGACGACCGATATTTCGGTGGGAAGAGGGGTAGGTAGCACTTCTGTGGGTAGAGCGTCCGTTCAGTTTCGACTGGGGTGCCAGTAGGCATCCCACTGTTTTTCGCCACTACAGAAGAAGGCACGCAGGTGAGACATCTCATCCGCTC
>Ga0153954_1000045_pt1 | contig 122228 bp, 91 predicted proteins | sample TSFL038MetaG_FD_102277 | JGI IMG/M metagenome (GOLD analysis project Ga0153954, IMG submission 102277) | Attine ant fungus gardens microbial communities from Florida, USA - TSFL038 MetaG | ecosystem: Host-associated > Fungi > Mycelium > Unclassified | place: USA: Florida, Wekiwa Springs State...
GGCTGTGAGCACGGTGCCAACTGCCGGGGAATAGGTAAAGGTACCGGCGACACCACCCGAGGATGCATTCAGTAGTTCTCCGCTCAAAGCCGTTCCGTAGACGATCGCCGGCGGTGGAGCCCAAGAGATTTTGGGGATTACCGGAGAGCTTGAAGGGACACACCCCTGTAAGAAAAAAAACAAATGACATGAAATAGCAACAAGAACGCTCGTAGACAAAATACCGAAGGGGCGGGAGGCACTTTGAATTCGCATGGCGGGCTTCTTTTACCCGCCGAAGGATGCATTTCACCGACCTACCGATGGCAAAACGTCTTAATATTTTCCAATACGCAAATGCCTAACATTGAACAATGCGCAGATACGATTGATGTATCGATTTCTATTGGCCTGACCGATATTTCGTACCAACGAGATGATATTGCAACGCAGTAATGAAAGGCCTAGTTTTCCTTTACCAAGACTAATGTTAGTCCGCAGTTGGTTTTGGTTTCAGCCAGTACGCGACTATTGTCATCCACAGCCACACAATAAAAATCCAACTACGCCCAAAGAATATCTCCAAATTCTGGGCTCTATAATCCACTCCATCTGGCCATTGAGTCTCCCCTCACTCATCAAAAGAGTCGTAGCAGGCACTCCGTTCAGAGCATCACCAGTAAATATTGCAAAGAACCCACCAACATGGACGACAACTATGTCTTTATATAAGGTGTCGTCCAAAACTCACGCATGCGCAAAAACGAGAGATGTCGAACTATATGTTTCTATGATTCACGCAAGAATAGTAGACGCAATAAAATGCCAAGGAAGTTCTTTCTATGTGGCGGTATAACGAGCATGCTGCCGCCTTTTGAATTGGCGTAGAGTCAGATAGTGGAAACGGATCGGACTCGCCCACTGCAGGCTATAATCGTCAGCGAATCGCTTCAGGCTTAGGATTCACGCAAGCAACTTTGGATGTTAAGAGAAGTTGTATGTATATGTTCGGCCAAATCAGATACCTTCACTAGTATCAACGGTTGATCCCCACGTTGAAGACATCCGTCAATAATTAACAATTAGTTAGTGAGCGTCCAACAGTACTAGAGCTTTATACAATTTGTGGTCTTCAAGACCACTATCCATGCCCGGATTGATCGCTCGGCTACGGGTTGTTCTGTCTGGATCGTGCGAGCGGCAACTCCCCAATACTGTGCTTGAGATTTTCACTTTCAGCCTTCAGCTTCAGGAATTCAGTCATTTCTCGCTTTGCCGCATCCATATCTCCTGTTTCTTTGCTCGCCTGGCTCAGATGATAATAATTCGTCGCATTGGTGGGATCCAGTTGTGCCGCACGGGCTAGATATACTCTTGCCTCTGCGTATGAATGTGAGAAAAACAGAACCATTCCCAAGCCCTCGTTTGCCTCGGGGTCGTCTGGTTGAAGCTGAAGGGCTCGCTTATAGTCACGGGTAGCATCCTCGTAAGTGGCGCGCTGAAAAGCAATATCTCCGAGCTTGCATTCGGCTCTCTCATCATGAGGATTGATCGCCAACGCCTTTTGATATTCCTCTTCTGCCAGCGCTCTCTTGTCCGCAGAGCGAGAGCCGCCCAGCGCATCGGCAAGCGCAACATGAACACCCGAGAGATTTGGATCGCGCTGAATGGCCATACGATAGGCAACAATAGCTCCTTCCGCATCTCCAAGCTCCGCCATGCGGTCGCCCCACAGTTGAAACATCCGTGCAGAGTCGGGTTGCCGGCGTGCAACCGAAAGAAATGCTCTATTCGCCAAAAGAGAATAGACTTGGTGTGCCGCGTAGAGAACATCAACATTCTCCGGATCCAGTTGCTGCAATTGAACTATAAGATCAGCAGCTTGGCTCAGATTGCCCGATTCGAATTCAATGCTGAACAGTTGCTTGCCTACTGCCAAGCGTAGCGATGGCTCTACGACGTGCTGGAATGCGACTTCAAGATGTGCTCGTGCGCTTTTATCCTCGCCAGATTGAGCCTCGGATAAACCACATAACGCAACAGTGTTCCAGAGATTTGGGTTGTAGCGAAGAGCCAGGTTGAACTCCTTTGCCGCCGACTCGAAATTCTTTTGCAGATAATACGCTAGTCCCAAATTGGAGAGGGCGCCGAGGTTATCTGGCTCGATAGCGAGTATTTTTTGATACTCTTCGACTGCCTGCGCCGGTCTCTGCTCATGAAGGTCGGTCTCTGCCTGGCGCAACAAATGAACGATATCGGGTGAGTCCGCGGAAGACGTCTGCGAATAAGCTGGCTGCACTACACACGTCAATCCTGCCAGAATGATTACGCAGAATGCACCGGTGCAGCGTACAGTTGTGCTGCATATTATTCGGCCGGAATCAGTGAAACGTACCCATGCGACCATAGCCGACTCCCGAATGCATCCGCGAGAATAGCAGATTCGAAAGATAACTCAAGCCTCGGAAACCGACAAAGTACGGTCAGAGAGAAGTTTTGGTGCTTATATACCATCGCAGAATAGTTCATTTGCACCACCATGAATCCTCAAAACATTGGGAAGAGAGAAATAGATCCGGCCAGATGAAAGCGGCCATTGACAACCAGCTTTATCGACGTCGAGAATCGCTATCGTTGTCACGGCCAGATGGGTTATCAGGGTACGCCAACTCTGCGAGATTGAGACTGCAGCATCTCGTAGGAAAGTGCATGGCTTAGATGATCCCCACGCGGATATAACAACCGTGCCGCATATTTTGAAAGCGCTGCTATCGAAAAGAAGAGGTCGTAATGGCGAATGCGGAACGCATTCGGGTACTTGTAGTGGACGATCATCCGGTCGTACGCCGGGGTTTGCATAGTATCCTCGACGGCGAATCGAGAATCAGTGTCGTTGGGATGGCCTCTTGCGGGAAAGAGGGGCTTCTCCTGGCGGAGAAGTTGAATCCCGACGTGGTGCTCTTGGATTTGAGAATGCCGGATATTGGTGGCGTAGAGGTAATTTCCGCACTACGCGCTTCGCAACCAGCGAGCAAGATACTCGTATTGACGAACTATCAACTCGATGAGGACATCTTCAATGCTATCGAGGCGGGCGCCTTGGGGTATTTGCTCAAGACCACTTCTCAAGACGAGGTTATCGAGGCGATTCATGCCGTAAGCCAGGGAATTCGCAGGATTCCCAACGTGGTTGCAATGCGGCTGGCTGAACGGCTTGGACGCTCTTCGCTAAGCGCCCGTGAGGTGGAGGTTCTCGAATTACTAGTGCAGGGGTTTACCAACAAAGAGATTGCCCAAAGGCTCTTCATCAGCGACATCACGGCCAGGAATCATGTTATCAATTTGATTTCGAAATTGGGCGCGAAGGACCGCACTGAAGCGGTAGCGATTGGCATCCGCCGCGGATTGGTCAAACTCAGTGATTAAGCCAGCTACTGATTACAGAAAAAGAGAGCCGATGGAGCGTCTCGCAGAATGAGAATCCACCGAATTGTGCGGCCATCCTGCGCTGCTTTGTTGGGCGTGGTTTTCGGATGCCTTGCCGTGATTTTCTTTTCTTGGAGGGGGTCCGCATCTCGTCCGGTGATTGCATTTATTCCAAGGACCAGTGGAACCAATTTAACAGAGGATATGCGGCGGGGAGCTCAAGCTGCAGCGCAAAGCGCTGGATATAGGCTCTATTGGAATGCTCCGACCAGGGAGGATGATCTGGACCGGCAGATTGAGATAGCAGAAACAGTAGTGCACAGAGGAGCAAGAGCGCTCATTCTGGGACCATCAAATCCTTGGGGCGTCGTCACAATGATCGACCGGCTGACTAATCGCAAGATCCCTATTGTCATAGTTCAGGCCGAGGTTCCAATATCCGCCGGTTCTCATTTGACTTCGGTTACACCTGACCAGGAGCAGTTCGGTAGACTTGCCGCTGAAAGGATCGCTCAGTTGACGGGAGGTAAGGGAGAAGTAGCAATAGTGGGCTTGGGCCATGGTACGCCGGAAAGCTTATTACGCGCACAGAGCTTTATGCGGACCATCGCTGCTTATCCGGGAATCGAAATTGTTGCCCAAACTCCGGGTTCTGTACAGATACCTGAAGCAGAGCAGAGTACACGGGAACTCGTGAGCAAGTTTCCAGATTTGAAGGCTATCTTTGCACTCACTGCGGATGCCACACAGGGCGCGATGCTGGTGCTTGAGGCATTGAATACCCCGCACTCAGTGGCTCTGGTAGGCTCCGACCGCGATCTCTTTCTCGCTCTTGATCTTCAAGAAGGCAAGCTCGATTCGCTGGTAGCTGCAGATGGATACCAGATTGGGTACCTTGCCGTAGAAGCAGCACTGGATGGAATTCAAAAACATTCTCTTCCTCCACCGGAGCATGTGGGTGCTGTGCTCCTTACTCGCGGGACTGTAGTGAGAGCATTCAGTCATTAAGCTATCGAGCGAATGACTTCGCGCCGTGGTGCCATCTGCTGACTTGGATTGAAGGATTCAGTACTTATGCGACCAATAATTCGAGATCTCATTTTTTTTCTTGCAGCCGCTGTGGTGGGATCTTCGGCAACTGCGGGCTCACTTTACGTTCTGCACTCCCCCTCACGGGGGCTACCTTTCCACGACAACTTTGTGGCCGACGACGTTTCGCAATGGGCGGCCTACGACGGGAATTGGAACGTCCACGGAGGAGTAATGGTCAATGAATCCAATGAGCGCGGCGCGAAATTGATCACAGGTTCGCCGTTCTGGGCCGACTATGCCTTGGATGCTGATATCGCGCTCAATAGTAGCGGTGATGCCGGAATGATTGCCAGAGTGTCAGATGCGGAACCCGGAGTCGATGCGTATAGCGGAATATATGGTGGGCTCCGAGTGCGCGATAAAGCTTTAGTGCTGGGAGTAGCGGATCATGGATGGAGCGAGACGGCTGCAAAACCTATGCCCAATCCCATCCTGCCCAACTGTTGGTATCACATCCGGATGGAGTTGAGAGGGTGCAATATCGGCCTTTTTGCTCAACAGCAGGGACGAAGTGAGAAAGTAAGCTTGGAGCTCGCTGTGCCGCAATGTCCTGTAAAGGGGAAGGTTGGGCTTAGGTCTTACGATTCGGGCGGGCAATGGAAGAATGTCCGGGTGACCATGTTGAAGTAGCCGAGGATTGGGAGTTTACCGGGAAGCGGCATGAAGCAAACGATACGATATGGCGCGGCGATTCTTATGGGGTTCGTTACAGCCGCCGTCAGCGCGCAGGCTCCCGCGGCCTATACATCGATTGCTGCCATCCACTCGCAACCGCAATTGCCTGCCTCCAAAGTGATGGTTCAGGCTACTCTGACGCTGAACGGGAATCCATCATACATTCAGGATTCAACGGGTGGAGCGGAGGTCGACGGAGTTTCCACAAAAGGTTTGCGAATCGGGGACCAACTACTCGTTACAGGACACGCCGACGATACGGAAGAAGGTCTGGTCCTCAGTGATAGCAAGGTGGATCTTCTTTGGCACGGCTCGCCAATACCACCTCTTTCAGTGACTCCAAATGAGGCGGCCTTGGGTAAATTTGTCGGGCTGCTAATCGAGGTAACCGGACGATTCGTGGACAGTAAAAATAGCGGTGGGGAAACATGGCTAAAGCTGGAAAGCGGTCGGCAGGTCTTCCTTGTCAAACTCAATTCAGGAACCGGTGGCTCCTCGCTTCCCGAAATTCAAAGCAGATCGATTCTCCGCATTCGCGGCGTGTGTTCTCTGCAGCCTCGGGACACACTCAACCGAGGTGGATTCGCCATCCTTCTGCGGTCTGCACAGGATGTGACCGTGATTTCCGGCCCACCATGGTGGAGCCCAGAGCACCTTTTGGAAATCGGATCTCTATTTGCGCTCCTGGTAATCGCGGGACATCTGACTCTGGTTCAAATGTTGAAGGCTAGGTATAAAGCAATCATGGGCGAGCGGGCGAGACTAGGAGGCGAATTGCACGACACGCTGGCGCAGAGCTTTGCCGGGCTCTCATTCCAGATTCAGGCGGCGCGCAAGGTCGTCCCAAATACGAACACTCGCCTTGTACGCCATCTTGATATGGCTCTGGATATGGTGCGTCATAGTCACTCAGAGGCGCACCGGAGCATTATGATGCTGCGGCCTCAGCAATTAGCAGAAGGTGAGGATCTGCCTTCGGCGATTCGGGAGGCGCTGCAAAGAAGTACAGCAGGATCGAAGCTTCAAGTCCATTTCGTTACCAGTGGACCTGTTGGCAGTCTTCCCCTTTCCGCTACCGATACCCTGTACCGTATCGCACAGGAAGCGATTGCCAACGCACTTCGCCATGGCGATCCTTCTGTCCTCGATGTTGAATTGGAATACAAGCCTTCCAGTGTTTGTCTGACAGTGACCGACGATGGTAACGGATTTGATCCCAGGACCACACAGATCAGGGGGTACGGTCTGGCTGGTATGAATGAAAGAATTCGTGCACTACATGGGGAATTCAGCGTCGTGAGCGAAGCCGGCAGAGGCACGCGAATTCATGCACAGGTCCATTTGCGCGGAAAGCCGGGATCACGGGTCATCGCAGCGCTCAGAACATGCACCTCGGTTTATTGGGAGCGCCTTCAGAACCTCGTTCATAGCCCCAGGTCCGGCGCCCAATAGCGGCAGACACTCTCCGGTCACACTTACCTTACAACCCGTGTCATTCCCCAGGCTCTCCTGGCATGGTGCAGGTGCACCATTGCAAATTGGTCTATTGCCATCATGACAAGCGAATAGATGAAAGCCTAACGTTTCTCACGGTCTCAATGGCATTCATTTCAATGCCGTGAAGGAGCTGCGATTTGACCGCGGCTGCCAGGATGTAGCGGTGTGTAAACGCGAGAAGCACCAGCCGGCGGCATCGGGATGTGTAACAGTCCGGAGTTTCAAGAGGGGGCAAAATGCATTTTCAGGAAAAACGTATAGATTTGAACAAGCCGGGCCGGCGGTGCCGTTCTGCATATGTGCTGGCGATCATCTTCTCAGTTGCCAGTACCATGCTCTGTGGAAGACTGGTGTGGGCCCAAGTGGACATCTCGGCATCGCTAGCAGGTACCGTTGTGGATCCAAGTGGCGCGGTTATACCAAATGCAGTGATCGTTGCACACAACGTAAACACTGGGGTTGAAGTAAAAGCGATAAGCAATGGCACCGGGTTTTACCAATTTGTTTCAATTGCCGCTGGAACTTACACGATCACTTGTACTGCTTCTGGCTTTAAGACCTTTGTAGCGAATGATGTCATCATTCATGCGGGAGGATCCGCCGCGCTTCCTGTGACACTGGAAGTGGGAACGGCAACTCAGACGGTTACAGTTTCCGGATCATCTGCGATGGTTGACACGGAAACCGCAAATAATCTAATCACCATCCCGTCCGATCTTGCTGAGGCCATTCCGGTGCTCGGACGCGATCCGCGTGAGTCGATGGAGGTCCTAATGCCCGGCGCAACCGCTGCTGGAACGGGAGCCAGCTTCTTTGTACCGGTGACATCCTTCAACGGCGTGTCGCAGCTAACGAACAACTACGACATCAACGGTGCCGCAATGAATGACTACATGCACGGTTCTGCGGCCGCGAGCTTTCCACAATCGGAAAACATTTCGGAGTTCAGTGTAGCCTCGATACTTCCCGATGCATCGGTGGGCCGCGGCGCGGGCGGGCAAATCGAGGCGACACTCAAAGGCGGCACCAATCAGTTCCATGGTCAGGTATGGTCTTATCTTCAGAATGCAGCCTGGAATGCAAACTCCTGGTCGAACAACTTCCAGGGAGTGCAGCGGCAACCATTTAATCAGCAATGGTACGGTGGAAACGTTGGCGGTCCGGTGTGGCTCCCCAAACTCTACAACGGGAAAAGCAAGACTTTCTTCTTCGTCTCGTTTGAGCGCACATCTACGTCGAAGAAATCCACGACGACGGGTGAGACCATTACTGACGCCGAGCGCGGTGGCGACTTCACCAACTCTCCTGATGGCATCCCTGTCATCAATGGAGTTCCAACGCCAATTATTCCAACTTCCCAATTCTCTACCTTGGGAAAACTTATCGACTCCGATGCTGGGAAATCCATTCTGCCTTCTCCCACAAGCGGACTAGACTCCTTTACTTGGAATCCGGCATATCAGAGCGTAGTCAAGACATGGACCGCCAGAATCGACGAAAATTTCAGCGACAAGCATCGACTCTTCGGAAGCCTCTGGTGGTACAAGGATAATCCCACCTTCGACGACATGTACGATGAATTCAGTGAGGGTTCCTGGGCCACGCAATATCCAAATCCCGCTGCAACTTGGGGTGAGCCGGTTCAGACGAAGGTCTGGGCTGTGAACGACACCTACACGATTACGCCAAACATGCTGAATAACTTTGTTCTCGGCCTGACGCAAACGGAAATCTCTGTCACAAATACCTGGACATCCGGCAAAGATCTCTTCAACGCATCGAACACGGGAATCGGCTCCGTCGGCGATATCCTAGCGCCGAGCGTTCAGCAGATATCAACTCCGCGCGGCATGGGAATGGGTATCTACAACGGGTATGTTAACCCAATGACGCAGCACACGTGGGATATCACCGATAACTTCACGTACACAATCGGGCGTCACACCATTAAGGCTGGCCTCGAACTCCGCAATTTCCACGAACTGTTTCAACAAACCTGGGGCGCAGGAGGGAATGTCGGCTTCTCTGATTCCAATAGCGTGTATGGAGGGACCGGCAACGGCATAGCCGACATGTTGATCCAGAACGGAGTTGGAAGCTTCTCCCAAAACAGCACGCAGAACCTTGAAATCGACTACCCGGCCCGCGAGGCTTATGTCCAGGATTCAATCAAGTTGAGGCCACGCCTGACGGTAATGCTGGGATTTCGATTGCAGCCGTACTTCGGCATTAGGCCGACGAATGGCGACTTTGTTACCTTCGTTCCCGGACAGGTCTCGACAGTCTTCCCAACAGCACCTACCGGGTTAGTAACGATCGGAGATCTAGGCATTCCAAGCAACCTGACGGGAGACCATTACAACATTGGGCCAAGAGCGTCGTTTGCGTGGGATATGTTCGGAAATCACAAGGCTGCGCTGAAGGGTGGTTATGGGCGCTATACGGACTATCAATACACTCTTGGATTCAATGGCTACACGACCACGGCTCCTTACGGCGTCAGTTATTACCCGACCACGACGGGGTTGAATCTGGCCCAGCCCTACCAACAGTACGGCAGCGTCCCGTTCCCATACACTCCGCCCAAAGCTGGATCAGAGGCCGCGTCAACGTATGTTTACCCGAATCCGCTTAATACCATGGCGGTGGCACGTGGCTATAACTCCGGACAATATGACAAGTACAACCTGACTTTCGAAATCGAACCCATCAACACCTATGTCTTTTCAGCCGCGTGGGTGGGGACAAGGGCAACCCATCTTAGTGAATCGCATAACCTGAACTGGCCGCAGTTTGTACCCGGAGGAAGCACGAACGACGGCGCGAACATTTATTCGCGCGAACCGTACTATCCGATTGGCTTCAACACTATCAGCGAGTTTTTCTCTGATTACAATTCGCGCTATAACGCGCTTCAGGTCACGGTGAACAAGCGGTATTCCTACGGCCTGAGCCTGATGGGCAACTATACCTTCAGCTCCAACACTACTCAGCAGGGCTGCCGATACGAGGCGCAATGCTCCCTTGATTACTATAGTCCGGGCACAACCCACGCAATGGGGGCTGCCTTCCGTTATGAATTGCCTACGGTCATGAAGGCCAATCCAGTGTCGAGAAGGATTCTTGGCGGATGGGCGATTGGCGGCACTGCGACGGCGAGTACCGGAGGCTACGGCAGTATCGGGGATTACAACTGCAACGAATTCAATTTCAGCTCGGCCGGTTGCTATGCGACGTTTGTCGGCGGTGGGTCGTTGCTGGCAAACCGCAAGCAATCTGTGATGTCGGGCGGATCGATGATCGGCGTGAGCTGGATTGATCCGAGTAAGTTCATTCGCGCGGATCAGGCACTTGTCAACGGAGTTCCCACAACATTGCCTGGAGTCGGACAGCGGATGTTCCTGGGCAATGCCACAGTGGGCGTAGTCAAGGGGCCGGCATCCGGCATTCAGGACTTTAACGCCAGCTTGGATAAGGACATTCCGATTGTAGAAACGCTCAAACTTCGCTTTCGTGCGGAGGCATTCAACGCGCTCAACCATACTGTGCTGAACTTCCCCGGATATAACAACACCGTAGGGCCGAATACACAGGGCTTTGGCATCATCAACTCAGCCAATTCACCCAGAAACCTTCAGCTTTCGCTGCACGTGCTCTTCTGAGTCCGCTCACGGAGGATAGTTGAGCCAAGGTTCGATGAAGCGTGCCAAACGCGCGCCTCGTCGAGATAAAGCGGTATTCGTGCTCCTGTAAACAGAATCAAACCGACGCACTGCCGAGGCATGGCCTCTCATCCCGGCAGTGCATATCCAATATTGCCGAGGAACAAGGAATGCTGACGAGAAGAGAACTGATCAAGATACTGGCGGTCGCCACAGTGGAGCCGCAGCTGGCTCATGTGTCGCGCGCACTCGATACCGGACTGGATACTGGCTGGATAAAGTACAAAGATAATCCGGTGTTGGGCCGGCAGTATGGGACTTGCTTCGACATCTGCGTACTGCAGGAGCCAGGCAAATTCAGGATGTGGGTCTCCTGGCGCCCCAAGCAAAGCGTCGCAATTACGGAAAGCGTTGACGGAGTTCATTGGATGCCACCAGAGATCGTCCTGGGACCTCGCAGCGAGACGGGATGGGAAGACGATATCAACCGCCCCATCGTCGTGCATCGCAAAGATGGATATCACATGTGGTACACGGGCCAGGCGAAGGGACGGTCTGCAATCGGTTATGCGACAAGCACCGATGGGATTGCCTGGGTGCGCCAGTCAGAGAAACCGGTACTTGTCTCCGAAGCGCCGTGGGAAGGTGTTGCAGTCATGTGCCCACATGTGATGTGGGATGCGGCAAATCACCTATGGAAGATGTGGTATTCCGGCGGCCAGCAATACGAACCGAATGCCATTGGCTATGCGACAAGCAAGGACGGTCTGAGATGGGATAAGCACGCAGCCAATCCGGTTCTTGCGCCCGACTCTCGATTTGAATGGGAGAAGAACCGTGTTGCTGCCGCCCAGATCTTGTTCTGGAAAGGTTGGTATTACGCCTTTTATGTCGGTTTCCGCGACATCGATCACGCGCAGATCGGGATGGCGCGGTCAAAGGATGGAATCACAGGCTGGACTCGCCATGCAGGAAATCCAATTGTGCGGCCCACTCCCGAAGGCTGGGATGCCGACGCGTGTTACAAGCCCTTCGCAGTCTACTCCAATGGCGGCTGGAAGCTTTGGTACAACGGCAGAAACAACCACCTGGAACAGATTGGGCTGGTAACGCGCTCAGAGCAAAATTTGGGGTTCGTGGCGGAATCATGATGACTCGGGGACACTTTATTGTTAGCAGGAATTGCGTGATGGCTCTGATGCTTCTGCTATCAAGCTTGAGAGTCTGCGTTGGACAACCACATGTAGTGAACGCTTCTGTGCTTCAACCAGCCAATTTTCAGCATTACTTTGTTGAGTTCACCAACGAGGAACAGCAAATGCTCGGGACCGCGCCGTCTTTGCCGTGGAACTGGTTCGTCAAGAATATTCCCTGGCTCGATATCCCGGATAAGGAAATGGAGCAGATTTATTACTTCCGCTGGTACGCTTTCCAAAAACACATCGTGTCAACCCCAGACGGATACTTGATCAGCGAATTTCTTGATAACGTGCCATGGTCGGGAAAACGCAATATGATCGCCACGGCAGCCGGTCATCACATACGAGAAGCGCGTTGGCTGCGCGATCCTGAGTACGCGAACGACTACACAAGATTCTGGTTCGGGCCAGACGGCGAGCCGTTGCGGTACAGTTTCTGGGCCGCGGATTCGGTTTATCACCTATATCTCGCCAACGGCAATCGAGCCCTGGCGATAAGTCTGCTTCCAGCGTTGGAAAAGAATTACGAAGCCTGGGAGCGAACACATCAAGATTCCAATGGGCTGTTTTGGCAGATCGATGATCGCGATGGGATGGAAGATAGCATCAGCGGGAACGGTTACCGGCCGACGATCAACAGCTATATGTACGGCGATGCCATTGCTATCTCGCAGATTGCCGAAATGGCAGGCAAAGAAGAGGTGGCACAAACCTACCGCGTAAAAGCTGCTCATCTTCGCTCTCTTGTTGAGAAACGGCTCTGGAACCCGCACGACGAATTCTATGAAACAGTCGAGCGCCATGACGACGATGGCTGGTCCGGAGCTCGGGAGCTGGTAGGCTATATCCCTTGGTATTTCAATTTGCCGCCAGAGCAGCATGATTCAGCCTGGAAGTTTCTCTTTGAGCCGAAGGGATTCTGGGGCGAATACGGACCGACGACAGCCGAGCGGCGAAATCCCAGGTTCGGTTATAAAGTCAGGCATGAGTGCCTTTGGAACGGGCCGTCGTGGCCATATGCTACGACGCAGACATTAGTAGCGCTTGCAAATTTTCTGAACGGCCCAAAGCAGAGTGTAATGACGAAGGAAGATTACTTTCGCCTGTTGCAAACTTATGCTTACTCTCAGCACATTGGGTTGCCGAATGGCAAGACGATTCCATGGATCGATGAAGATCTCGACCCGGATACCGGCCAATGGATCGCCCGAAACATTCTGATTTCGCTCCACCAGCCACCTCCAAACCGTGGCCGGTACTACAATCATTCGGGATTTGCGGACCTTATCATTACAGGTCTCATTGGGCTGCGGCCTGCGCCTGGGAATCAATTAATGCTGCACCCGCTGATTCCGCCTGGGAAATGGAGTTACTTTGCCATGGATGGTGTTCCATACCATGGTCATTTGCTGACAATTCTTTATGATCGCGATGGACGCCGGTATAACAAAGGCAGCGGGCTCCAGGTTCTATGCGATGGGACCGTCGTTGCACATGCCAGGCAATTGACTACACTGCGCTTTTCGATTTCAGGTAAACCGCGACCTGACACTGTGTCACGGAATATCCAGTGAGAAGAACCCGTAAATCCTTTGTCGCATCGTTGATCTAAAGACAGCCATGGTGGATCAAATTCTGAACGCCCATGCTCCAGATCTGCGTCACAGAAAAACATTCTGAATGGTTAACCTGCAACTCGGAAATAATAGGTCAACTTCTGAATTGCCGGCAAGATGATCGGAACCCGAAGAACACGTTAGAAATTAGGCTGCCCATCTTGTCCCCGACTCTCTCCTTGACGGAATAGGAGAGAAAGGCGTACTCTCCTATTCAACATAGGAGAGTGCATGACAAAGACGATTGATTTGCCACAAGGCGCCCTAGAAATGCTCATCCTGAAGGCCACGTCTCTGGGGCCCTTGCATGGCTATGGAATCCTGCTTCGCATTCAGCAGATATCCGGCGAACGCCTGGAAATCTTGCAGGGGTCCTTCTATACGGCCATCTATCGCCTGGAGAAGCGAGGCTGGATCAAAGGGGAGTGGGGTGAATCAGAGAACAACCGCAAGGCCAAGTTCTATTGCCTTACAAATTCCGGCAAGCGCCAATTGAAAGAAGAGACTGAGAAATGGACGGATATGGCGAGCGTTGTCGCGAATATCCTGCAGGCTACAGCAAAACCACAGTAGGCACATCTCGAAGCCGCAACTGCTGAGTGGATTTTTCCCTAAAGAAAAATCCATCTTCCGCAAAACTCACAAGAGGGCACAGTTATTGTGGTTTTGCTCTAAACCGGAGAGACCATGAGCTTATTCGCAACGCTTCGCTGCTGGTGGAAAGCTGTCTTTCATCGCTCTCAGACGGACGATGAGGTCGAGAGAGAGCTTGAGTTTCATATTGAGGCTCACGCCGAAGACCTTATGCGCGGTGGAATGCCTGAAGATGCAGCACGCGGCAAGGCGCGTGCCGTCTTTGGCCGTGTCGATACACAGAAGGAGAAATACCGCGAAGCAGTTGGCCTGCGCCTTTTCGATGAGATCGACGCCGATATCCGCTACGGTTTTCGTGCGCTGCTTCGCAATCCCGGCTTCTCTATCGTCGCTGCAATATCGCTCGCACTCGGCATCGGCGCTACCACGGCCATGTTCAGCCTGATTTATGCGGTCCTTCTGCATCCCTTTCCTTACATCGCCGCCGACCGCATCGTGAATCCCGTCGTCATCAATGAGCAGCGTCCCGATGATGCAACGTGGTTTGCCATGACCGACGCTCAGTCGGAGATCTTTCGTCGAGCCCGCTGCATCGAAGATGTGCTCGGCTTCACACCCGCCCAGATGGAAATCACCGGCAGCACATTGCCCGATAACGCATTTGCAATCTATCTCACCGAAAACGCAGACGCCTTCTTCGGTGTGCGGGCTCTGCTTGGCCGGAACATTGAGCCCTCCGACGCTCTCAGTCACCAGGCCGTTGCTGTGTTGAACTATCGCTTCTGGCAAAGCCACTACGGCGGAGACTCGGCCGTAATCGGCCGAATCATCCAGCTAAACCATCGCGACTACACAATCGTGGGTGTCTTGCCTCGCAGCTTCGCTTTCAATAACAACACCGGCCCTGCAGATATTTATCTGCCGCGCAACCTGCTTGCTTCCGGCGATCACCCGGTCAGCACTGGAGCATGGTTGCCATGGATTCGCCTGAATAAAGGAGTAAGCCTTTCTGCCGCGAACCAGGAAGTCGACGCCCTCGTCCACCAGTTCGCCAAAGACGTTCCCGCACATTACCCGAAACAATTTCACGTGCAGTTGCAGCTCATCATTACACCATTCCAGCGGAACACCAGCCGCACACTCTATTTGCTACTCGCTGGAGTAGTTGTTCTTCTACTCATTGGCTGCGCCAATTGCTCTATCCTTCTTCTTGCTCGCGGAACAATGCGGCGGCATGAACTCGCCGTACGCGGCGCCCTGGGAGCCAGCCGCTGGCGCATTGTCCGCCAATTGTTGATCGAGTCCCTCGTGCTCTCCTTTTCCGGTGCGGTTCTCGGCATCGCAGCTTCTTACTGGCTCGCTCAGCTTCCCCTTAAACTCTCCCCGGCGTCCTTTCCAGCGGAATCGAACATCCGCCTCAATCTTCCAATTCTCACGTTCTCTGTGGGGCTCGCACTATTCTGCGGCATTCTCTTCGGGCTGATCCCCGCATTGCGACTGTCGCGAGCAAATTTGACCCGCTCCATCCAGACCCGTCAGCGCAGCGTCGCCGGCCACAGAAACAATCGCAGGCTCAACCCCCTGATAGCCGGGCAGATTGCTCTCACGTTTCTCCTCATGGCCACTGCCGGAACTGCCATCGCCGCCTTCCTCCATCTCATGCACGTTCCTCTCGGCTATGACCCGCATAACGTTATGGAAGCCGGCATTGTTATGCATTGGAGCAATCCAGCCGACTGGAACTCCATACGCTCGCGAGACGGACGCACTGCCTTCGTCGAACAGATTCGCGGCAAAATAGCGTCCATTCCCGGTGTTCTTTCCGTCGCGGTTGCAATCGACGTTTACCCACCGAATAGCGGTCCCGAACAGACATTCGAAATATTCGGCCAGACCGGAGGCCAGGGACAACAAGCTCGAACTCTGTCCGTCAGTCGGGACTTCTTCTCTACCCTCAGCATTCCACTCATCGGCGGCAGGATTTGGGACACCACCGAAGATCTTCGCGGGGATGGGGTGGCTTTGGTGAACGAAAGCTTCGCTCGGTGCTATTGGCCGAACGCAAGCGCCATCGGACAGCAGGTTCGCTTGCCGGATCTGGCATCCAATGCACCGCTTGCTGCAGTATCGCCCGCAAGCGCAGGCTGGCGCACTGTTGTCGGGGTCGTCGGCGATGCTCGGAATGATGGCATCGATAGGCCGGTACTGCCCGCAATCTATCTGCCTTACACCACGCTCATGCCACCTTATGTGCAGTTCCACATCCGCACCCAGAGCGAGCCCCTCGGGTATATGCACGCCATCCGCACCGCGGTTTCTTCGGTCTCCTCCGATCAGCAGATCGCCAACGGCGCTTACGATCTCGAGAAAGGCCTCACCGCTGACCCACAATGGAGCCGCGAACGTCTGTTTTCCATTCTGTTTGGCTTCTTCTCCGGCATGGCTTTATTGCTGGCTTTGGTCGGACTCTTCAGCGTCGTCTCATATAGCATTGCGCAACGTACATCCGAATTTGGAATTCGCATGGCGTTGGGAGCGTCCAGGCGGCACATCCTTTGGGTAGCTGCACAGGCTTCTCTGGCTAGTGCCGCAATCGGCATTGCTCTGGGCTCATTAGCCGAATTATTTCTCCGCGAAACGCTGCAAAAATGGATGAACATCGGACATGCAGACCTCGCAATTCTGCTCGGCATTATGGTGCTGTTTGTTATTTGCGCGAGCATAGCTTGTTTGTTGCCTGCCCGCCGTGCTGCTTCCATTCAACCTGTGGAGGCCTTGCGCAATGAGTGAGCACCTTTGGCAAAGAGGCCAAACACACCTGCTGAAAAAGCTCGGCTGTATAACCGTCTGCAGTCTCGGCTCGATACGATGGTACAGAAGATCACTCCGTGTTCGTTTGTTAGCCAGAAGCGATTTTCCTGAAGGTGTTCTCTGACTAAATGCGCCGTTTGGGAAGTATCACCGGCAATTCTTAGTTTGCTGAATCGTAACGGAGGGGTTGCCGACAATTCAGAAGTTAAATAACAATGTGCCGGCATCGTGCGGGTGTTTTTCCAAGCCTATCAGGTTATTTGCACGCAACAATCCTGGAATTCTAGTCTCCCAAAAAGTTTAAAACTGGATTTCGATCTTCAATGCGTTCACTGAGTTTTCAAAATGAAGCAGCAGTGTGCCGTCTTTCATCTCCCATTGATTCGCCGGAGCAGTGCTTCCATTGAATAAGATACTTTTAGGCTTGGCTAAGGACTGAATGCGCAAGGCCCCATGAGTGTCAGCGACACCATCTGTAATCAGCGTAAGGTATCCGGAAGACCAGTCCTGTTTGCGGATCCTGCAGGCTGCTGCCACTACGCGCGGCTTGGTGGAGTGTGGGCTGTCAAGGTCGAAGAGCAGCATGCGAACGCCGGGAGAAAGCGTAATCTCGTTAAGCACGGGGAGATCGGAATCAAACAGATTCACGAAGTGTCCATGCAGGGTTCGGGGCGCGGCGTTTGGTACGGATTCATCAAGCCCGGCCACAACCACGTAAGGACCGCGACGCAGCACGATGGTGTTTGTTTCACTCCATGCGAGATGCACGGATTGTAAAGCGCGCTGCACCAGATTGCGCAACTGCTCGCCTCCGTCGTTCTGGTAGGTCAACGCGGCAGGAGACAACCGGGCGGAAAGCACAACGCCGCGGCCAACATGGAAGAGGCCTTCGCCGTCAATAGGAATGCCGAGGGTATGAAACAGATCCTGACGCGGAGTTTTATAACTCAATGGAGCGGTGTTCCACCACTCGCGCACTGTGTTATATGGATCATCGTCGTTATCGACAACCAGAAGCGCTCCGCCTTTGCGAACCCACTCGGCGAGCACCTGGTGGAATTGAGCGGTTGGCGGCTTTTGCCCCTCATAAGTCAGCAGCAGCAACTTATAGCGGTCGAGGAATCCCGGCGCAGTACTGCTTTCAACCTGGACCGGCTCAACGGGTATGCCGCGTTTGACCAGCGGCATGGCAAGACCGAAAAAGGAACCAAGATTCGGGTCGGAAGGATGCGGATCTGCGCGCTCAAACATCATCGTATCGCTGGCCAGCACGCCGACGCCGCGTGTGCCGGCAATGGCCCAATGTACATCGGGCTGCTTCATTTCGCCGAGTGCGTGAATTACTGCCTGCAGCTCGGTTTCGTAGCTCTTCGGAATGCCTACCTTCATCTCATCCGGGTGCGATGCAAAGCCGCCAAGCCCCGTGCCGACGGGCGCCTGTTCCAATTGCTGAACGGACCTGGCGCTAGCCAGGGTTTTTGCCGGATGCTTGCTGTTGAAAACCCGGTCCGGCCAGGGCATGATCTCGTAGTGCCAAACCTCCGGTTGCAGGAGTGATGCGGTCAGCGTGCTTTCCCAATTCGTACGGTAATCATTCCAGTCATGATTTGGATCGTCTTCGATTGGGTCGTTCAGATACCAGACCAGTCTGCCAGAGGCTCGCACCAGGTTCTGCATGGCGCCATACTCAAGAAAAGCGCTTTCGAAGGTACGCTCTTTACGTACGCCTTCGTAGAGATTTGGCGTTCGCGCTGTTCCGGTCCATACCTGCGCGATGTAGCCATCTGCACCTACGTTGATGAGCGATGACTCCGGGCTTACGATTCTCCAGTCTGCGTAGTTGATCAGCGAGTGTGTAGCCACATAGCACGGAATCCGCTTACCGTGCTCCTTGCCATAGCTGCTCACGGAATCAAAGACCTGGGCAAGCGCACGGCGATAGAGGTAGTACTTGAGCTTCGAGGCGCGATATTGCGCATCCGGCGATTGATTCGGCGGCTGCCACGGTTCGTGGTAATAAGCTTCCCATTCGCGGCGAAAGTTCGGTTCCCAGCCACTGCGTGCCCAGAACTCGGGCTCTTCCAGAAAGATGGCGTTTACGCCCGCATCGAGCGCGCGCTTCACGCCTTCGCTAAGATATTTTCCGTAGCTTTCACCAGGAGAGATGTATGGGATAGAGGCGTTGCCTCCATGCAGGATTGGCTTGCCATCGCTGTCTGTCTGTGACTGATCCCAGTGATCGACTCCGTCGAACTTTCCGTTTAGGTAATCCTGGTAGCTACCCCAGGCAACACCTGTCATAAGGTCTACCTTATAGCCATGCTCGTGCCAGCTATCAAGATTGCCGGCAAGCCTAGGTCCGATTCCATACACCATCACCGCGTCGGCATCAAGATTGATGCGCGGCGACCATGGTCCGCCTGTCTGGAAGGTAAGGTAGTCGTTATCAGATGGGTCTTTTATCTGGGTGCTGGATAGCTGCTGCGCGGTGAGTTGGTTCAACGCAGGCAATAGCAGGGCACCTGCGATTGAGAATGCAAGAGTGGACCGCTTCATCATGGAAGCTCCTGTGAAGACGCCATACTGTTCGACAAATCGGCGCATGCAATGATAACAATGCTTCCACAAACCTTCCTTATCAAGCTGCAAAGCATCAGGACTTGACGCCCGTGGTTGCCGGCGTTGATTGCATCTGGAAGGTGATTCGTGTTCCGCGGGCAATCTGTTCATGTGGAATCATTGGGCCTGGACTGGGCTTGCCGTCTACCAGCAACTTGCCTACATAGACTGCTTCATCGTTTTGATTGTGCACTTCAATCACTGTCTGCGCGCCGCTGGGAAGATGAAGCGTGATCCGATCAAAGAGCGGGCTGCCTACCACGTATTCAGCCTTGCCGGGACAGACCGGATAAAACCCCATGGCGCCCATCAGGAACCATGCAGCCATGGAGCCTGTATCCTCATCGCCAGGAAATGTCGTTTCGCTGTAAAGTTCGTTCATGACGCGGCGAACCCAGTATTGGGTTCGGTCAGGGCGGCCAGCCAGCGCAAAGATATATAGCAGGTGATGCACCGGCTGATTACTTTGCGCATACTGCCCGAAGTCGACGGCCGCCATCTCCGACATCTCGTGAATCTCCTGCCCATAAAATCCGACATGAAAGATCGGAGACAACGAAAGCATTTTTTCTAGCGCGGCAATGGCATGCTCATTGCCACCGAGCGCTTCGATCAGTTGCGCAAGATCATGCGGCGCATCCCAGCGATGCTGCCAGGCGGAGCCTTCCACATATGGACTGCCCCATGCAAATTCGTCGAAGGGCTCAAGCCAGACGCCGCTTGAGTTTTTTCCGCGCAGGAAACCGGTTTGTGGGTCGAACAGTTTTTGCCAGTTGCGCGAGCGCGCAGTGAATGCCTCAGCATCGCCAGTTCTGCCCAAGGTTCTGGCAATCTGCGCAATGCAGAAATCACCATAGGCGGCGTCGACAGTTTCAGCCACCGACTGCTCAACCCGATCGGCTGGAACGTAACCAAGGCGCAGGTAATCCTCGACGCCGCGCCGGCCATAGCCCTTATCCGGATTGCCTGGTCCAGTTGCGTGTTTCTTCAGGCCTTCATAGGCTGTGGCAAGGTCGAAGCCGCGAATACCTTTCACAGCCGCATCGGCAAAGACTGAGTCGATGAGGCTGCCGGTCATACATGCGCGATAGCCGGGTGCAGGAAATTGCGGCATCCAGCCGCCTTCCATATAAGCATTGGTCCATGCCTGAAGAATTTCCGCGAGCCGGTCAGGAAAGATGATGGACATCCATGGATACCAGGCTCGATAGACATCCCAGTAACCGTGGTCAGCATACATTACGCCCGGTTCTGGCTTGCCACTGAAGGCACTGAAGTGGTGCGGCCTTCCCTGCTCGTCCAGTTCGTGCCAGGTTCTTGGGAAGAGCAGCGCGCGATACAAGCAGGAATCGAATATCCTCTGCTGCCGTTCCGTTCCTCCCTCCACTTCTATGCGATGAAAATGTTCGTTCCACTTTTCCGCAGCCCGCATGCGGAGCTCGTCGATTGGTGTTTCTCCTAGCTCAAGGCGCAGATTGCGCTCTGCCTGTTCGTAGGACAGAAACGATGTGGCGATGCGCGCTTCCATTGGATGCTTGCCATTAAAACGCAGAAGGATAACCTTGTCGTGCGCCGTGTCCCGCACTTCGGCCTCAGTCCATGATTCCTGCATACGGACCACATAGTATGTGGCAAAATTCTCGGGCACTCCTCCTTGATTAAAGTTCGAAGTGAAGCGAACGGTGCGTGTACCCTTGTCGGTTTCAATCCGGTCGCCAGTCTGCGGGATTGCAATGCGAAATGCCGGAATGCCTGAGTCCTCGAAGTGCGCTCTAAGAATTGCGCAGCGTTCCGAGGGAACAATCTCCGCGTCTACGCGATAACGTGCGAGCAACAGACGAAAGGAGTAAGGATGCAACTGCGCCTTCTCTGGCGACCATGAGGAAGAGACCGGCCCACCATGCGAATCTGAATCATCAGTGCAGGGGAGAAACGATGCCTGGCCGTAGTCTGAAAGCCATGGACTGAGCTGATGCGTACAGCGAAAACCTTCGATCCTTCTGTCGCCCGGGTCAAACATCCATGCCGAGGTATTATCGGAGGCGATTGTCCAATGTGCCATGCCAAAGGGAAGCGCCGCAATCGGGAGCGTATTTCCGCGCGAAAAGACCCGCGTGGACACCGTACCCTGCAGCACGTTCACGTGGTCAAGCCGCGCTGTTTTGCTCTCGGAATCTGATGGATTTTTAGACTTCTCGTTCGTTGTGGTCTCTGACTGCGCCCTGGCTGGCGCGTCCACTACAGCCCCTACCGCTGCAAACCCGGATGCCTTGAGAAATGTTCGTCTGCTCAGGCCTATGAATCTGGCCCTTCTACTTTTCATTGTTTCCTCCGCATCCTAACTGAACCGCAAGAGATGAAGTCAAAAGAACATGGTTTTGAGGAGTGTCGAATCCAAGGCTTCGGTCAGTCTTCTATGGCCGGCGTCAACATGTGAAGTCAACTAACGGTAAGTTGCCTGAAAATCATCCCAAAAAACAGCTTCCTAAACCGCTTTATCGTCTATCCGAACATGATTCAGAGGGAAACAGGGTACCCGGTGATCGCGTTCCATCACGGCAACATACGGCATACCACTATTCACTCGGACATTCCCGTGGCAGGCTTGAACGAAAGCTAACGGATGTACGGAGCATCCCGTGTCGTGGTCCTATGGCCTTGGTTGCCGGGCCGCAAATTTTACCGTAAAATCCAAGGCCGTAATGGAAGATCTCTCTTTGACGACTGAACAGCGAAGCGATAAGGTCATCTCGCTCTCTGCTCTGCAAAAACGGGCGCTTGTAAATCGCGTTCTTGCCGGCCGTGTCTTCAATCGCGCTCCGGCCATGCGGGCATTTCTGGTCTATATCACGGAAAATATGCTTTCGGGGCAGACCGATCAGCTCAAGGAACAGGTCATCGGTACGGAGGTCCTTGGTCGCAGGCCTGACTACAATCCCGCCGACGACAATATTGTTCGAGTGCGTGCCCATGAGTTGCGCGAGCGCCTGGAACGCCATTTCTCCACGGAGGGAGCTGAGGAGCCAATCGTGATCACGGTTCCGAAGGGCTCTTATGTTCCGGAGTTTGTTCTTCGCAAGTCACCCCTAGCTGAACCACAGCAGCCACTGCAGCTCGCTCCCGTGGCTCCAGTCGATCCACCAGCAGTTGTGCCCATGCCAACACCAGCGCAAGCTCGCCGCTGGGTACAACCGGTTGCCTTTGCGGTGATCCTCGTTGCCGCTGTGCTGCTGACTGCAGTCCTTGTCGCACACCAGAGCAAGGCCCATCTGGGTCTACGGAAAGGGCCGTTATACGACTTCTGGGCGCAGTTTTTCAGCAAGCCGGATGAAGAGCTTCGCATTGTCTTTGCTGATACGAGCTTTGCTCTCTGGCAGGACATGAGTGGCAAATCGTATACCCTGGGTAGTTATCTGAGCCATGAATATCTCTCAGACCAGAGCGACAGGCTGCGCGAGTTGGCAACACGGCGCGCCACGAGTCCGGCCGATCTTTTGATTAGCGTTCACCTCACCGGCTTGTCCAGCGAGTTCGGAGGGCAGGTTACGCCGCAGTTTGCCCGCAACGTAAACGCGGAATTTCTTCGTCACGGCAATATTGTGATCATCGGCAGCCGCCGTTCCAATCCGTGGATAGAGGTATACGAGTCGAATCTCAACTTCCAGCTCGGGCAGGATCCCAGCTCTGGCGCACCCATCTTCCAGAATCGCGCTCCGCAGAAGGGTGAAGCTGCCGCATATATCATCCCCGCCAAGCTCGATACCGAGGGTGCCGAGGAGCGGGAGTTTACCAGCTACGGAGTTGTTGCGCTTCTACGCGACTGCGGCAACCGCCGTCTCATCTTGTTGACAGAAGGCCTGAACATGCAGGCAACGCAAGCCGCTGGTGAGATGGTCACCGATCCGCAGCTACTTGAATCCCTGTTACGCAGCATTGGGCACAAGCCGGGCGAAAATGTGGTTCCGTTCGAGGCCCTGTTCCAAGTGACCTCTCTACCCGGCAGCTATGAAAATCCTCATGTTGTAGCTTTTCGGATACGGCCCTCAGATGCCTGTGTGAGCAGCTAGAGATTTTGTTGCGCAGGAACCGGACCGGCTTCGCTGCCGTGCATTCCACGCGCTCAAGGAGTATAAGCAGCGCGGATTCGTTCCCGCTCAGCCGCAATGGCAGAATTACGCTGGCGATTAATTAGTTCGCTTACCTGAGCCTGCAGCAGCTGTGCTTTCTGAGCATCGCCCTGTTTGGCATATATCTTGCATAGTTGCGCGAGGGCCTGCACGTGATTCGGATCAAGAGCAATGACTCGATCCAGCTCCTTCCGCGCTTCCGTAAGTTGTCCTGTTCCCATATAGACTTTGCCAAGTTGGTAGTGCGGCTCAACGACGTCCGGCGCCATCTTCTCAGCGTTTTTCAATGCTTCAAGAGCCCTATCCGTCTCGCTCATCTGCGCGCAAATCAGCCCGTAAACATATTCGAGCGCGAAATCCCGCGGTAATTTGTTTCTTGCGCCGGCCAGCAGGTTTTCGGCAGTCGCATCGTCTCCCAGCTTCATATATATTTTGGCCAAGCCCACGTAACCCACCACCTGGTTTGGGTTCTCATTGATTGCCTGCTCAAAGCTCTTGCGAGCCTGATCCAGATTTCCCTTCATAATCTGGATAGCCCCGAGACGCACCTGGAGCGCATAAGTATCCTGTGCGCTCTGAAGCCCCTTTTCGATCAGACTGGCTGCATCATCGTAGCGGTCTACGTCCATCAGTAGGCGTGTGTAGTCTAGATACGCGTCCGTATTCTTCGGATTCGCAGCAACAGCTTTTTGATAAGCATCAAGCGCGGCATGCAAATCCCCTTTTGCCTCATATACAGTGCCAAGCAGATTCAGGATTCGCTCGTCATCAGGGCGCTCCTCAGCAAGTGCCTGCAAAATCGGTAACGCTTTCTCCGCATCTCCCGCGTCAAACCATGCAATCGCCAGGTTAAACTTCCTTACCCAGGAATCGGGCTGCAGTGCGGCCATGTGCTCAAACAGCAACAGAGCGTCTTTATGCAAGTTGCTGGAACTGAGCGCCACTGCAAGCGTAAACTCCTGCTCAAGCGTGAAGCCCGATCTCTGCTCCACTGCACGAATCACACGGACCGCATCGTCTTTGTCTCCTGCATGCAGGCAGGCCGTGGCCATCTCCAGTGCTGTATCGGCGTCGTTCTCGACAAGCTGCTCGGATGAACTCAGCTGCGCAATGGCTTCTTTTTCGCGGCCGCTTTTCAGATACGCAATCGCAAGGTAGTAGTGTGCAAACTCGTCGGAGCTGTCCTTCGAGATAGCCGTTTGCAACTCTTCAATCGCGCGCGGAAACTCGGACTGGCTCAGCAGGTTAAAGCCTAGGTTCTTGTGTGGCGCCTCAAGCGCAGGGTTAAGTTGAATCGCCTTTTGGTAGCTTGCATTCGCATCCGCAATCTGCCCTAGCTTGGTTTGAGTAATCCCGATCAGGTTCACCAGTACTGCATTATCCGGCTGAGCCTGGTCCGCTGCATTGAACATCCGCAATGCTGAAGCGTAGTCTCCCTTCTGGAAATACATCATTCCCTCTTGAAGAGGATTTTCCTGAGCTGCGACAGCGGTCAAAACGCATGCAGCAATTACGACTACTACAGCCTGGTGTAGTTTCATGGCTGCGAGACCTCAGATGCAGTGGGGGCGCCATTCTGCGCAGCAAGCCGGTCGGACTTCAGTTGCTGAGTGTGGCTGAACATTTGTCTTGCCAGATCAGCCCTACCCTGTGCGCGATACAGAATTCCAAGCTGATAATATGCCAATCCCTCGGGATCGTCGACTAGTGCCTTCTGCAGCTCCGTCTCGGCTCGCGCATAGCTCTTCAGCTGCAGCAGCGCCTTGCCGAGCTCACGATGCGCCTGCCACAGGTCAGGATCGTAGCGAAGAGCTCGCTCCAGGCAGACAACGCCGTCCTGCGTTTTTTTCTCCTCAATGAACATGGCGCCAAGTTCGGCATTAGCGCCCGGATGATCCGGATCTAATCGAAGCTCTGCGGTGAACTCCGCAGCGGCTCCATCCCGATTGCCAATCTTCAAAAGCATTCGGCCGAGAGCATAGTGAATCCCTGGCAACTCTGGGCTTCGCTGCTCAACCCAGTGGTATTCCATTGCGGCCTTTTCGTAATTCTCCGCGTTTTCCTCACTCTCCGCCATCAATTGGTGCGCAGGAACGGAGTCCGGATCTGTGTTGAGCAACTGCCCCAATAACGAGAGGGAAAGAGCGCGTTCGGTTCTGACCAGCAGATAAGAAGCCGAGAGGTCAACAGGATTGGTCTTGAGCCACTGCTTTATCTCAGCCGAGGCCGAGTCGAGTTTGCGTCGGTAAAAATCCTCTTGCGCCTGTTGCAGCACCCCCGTGGGCCGCATTTGTGGTGCGCTCTGTTCAAACTCCTTCCACGCGGTCTCTGTTCCGTCGGCGTCACCAAGTCTCAGGTTGACAAAGGCCAGAGCCAGCGCGCGCGCCGCTCCTGGAGCGGCCTGCGCAAGATTTGTTCGTGCCGTGCGGAGCTGATCTGCAGGTAGTTTCGGCCCATCGTCTGCAGTAGCAACTGGTGTAGCGGGTAGACCGAGAGCAAATGCCGACTCCGCAGCGGAGATATGGATTGCACCGTTCAGATGCATAAGCGCACTTTGTGCATTGCCTTGCATCAAAGCCACGGATGCCAGTCCCGCTTCAGCACTTGCCGAGTGTGGATTCACCGCAAGTTCCTGTTCGAACTCCGTTCCAGCCATATCCAGAAGGCCTTGTCTCATAGCCACCTGCCCCATACCCAGATGCGCGCCCGCCCATCGGCTGTCTAAAGCGGTGGCGCTGCGATAGTGGCCGGTTGCCTTTGTCCATGTCTGCTCATCCTGGTAAATATCCCCGTAGATCTGGTGTACCAGCGGCTGGCCACTTGCGCGCATCAGCAACTGACTAGTTTGCTGCTCAGCCTGCTGGCGATAGATCTCGCCAAGGCGAAAAAGCACCTCTGAATCGGCAGGAAAGCGGCGTCTTGCCTGTTGCAATTCGTCAATCTCGTCATCCGGCTGTCCGGCCTCACCGAGCGCGGTGGCCAGCCATAACCACGGCTGTCTGTTCTCCGGTTCCTGATGAAGCGCCTCACGCAGCGGTGCAACTGCATCGGCAGGCTGCCGCATTTTCACAAGGTTGATTCCGAGATAAAGATTCACTCCAGGCAGGTTCGGCTTAAGCTTCTGCGCTTTCCGCAGTGCCTGTGCCGACTCGGAAAACTTGCCCTCGGCGTTATAAGCAAGACCCAGGCTTGCATAGGCCTCGGCCACTCGCGGCACCAGCCCTACCACGCTTTGAAATTCCTGCACGGCGGTTGCATAATCTCCCGCGTTCTGTGCGCACTGGCCGGCTGCGAAGTGACGGCTGGCTTCTGCTTCTCGATCCTGTTCGGCCTGGGCCTGCGCGGAAAAAACCAAAAGCACGCCGATGCAAATGCAGAGCGCCGCAGAACAATTCCATCTCCGGTTTACTCGCTCGCGTTGACGATTGTGCATAGTGGTTGGACCGCGCTCGCGGTTCTGGTTTCTATTTTGCCTTGTTCGGGCCTGCTGCAGTGGCTTGCAGCAGACCCCGGACACAACTCTCCTGCAGCAGCGTCAAAAAGTAATTCGGAAATTCCCCTGCATAGTACGGTTGCCGGAAGCCGACGTCGCCACTCCGAAATTGGCATCGCCTATGACGTTATCGAAACTACCAAAAGTAGTTCGGTTGAAGGCATTGAACGCATCAAACCGGAAGACGAACTTGATGCGATCTGTTCCCAGAGGAATTTTCTTTGATGCGGATATATCCTCGTTCCGGGTTGCAAAATTGCGAACGCTACCCAGCATGCGCGGCGCATTGCCGAATGTATAGCTGGGCGCATAGGTAAAGGCTGCGGAGTTGATCATCCTGGTTTGGCCGAAGATGAAACTACCTCCATGATAGGACTTCGGGCTGATCCCTGTGACAACATTTGGCCGCGCATGCAGCCCATCGCCAAGATCGTTGGAGGTTGCCTCGCCGGCGAAGATACCCGATGTCCAGTTGTTTTCGTAGACAAAGAGTGGCGTTCCCGTCGCATATGTATCGACGTTGCCAATCTGCCATCCGCCGGCGACAGCATCAACAACACGGTTTGAATTGAGGAATGGCTTACCTTTGCCAAATGGAAGCTCATAGGTATACGCAACCTTGACCACTTGCGGTTGATCGAAGTTGCTATAGGATTTTTCCGCTTTGGGGTTGTATGGGTTCATCAGTCCGTCGTTAGCCCCGTTCCATCCACCTTCCGGCGGATACTCTGAGTCCGCATTGGTAAGGGCCTTTGACCACGAGTAATTCGCAAGCAGTGTTAGGCCTGCGCCAAACCTCTTGTTGATCTGAATCTGAAGACCTTCGTAGGTATAGTCGCCAAAAGGAGAGCCGTCGAGAGCGGTATCAAGATTCGCGTCTCCATACTGTGGAAACGGGCGCAGTGCCTGGGCAACGGTCGCTTCGCTGCCGAAGTCATTCACGAAATTTGGATACGGTGCAGAAACTGGCGTCTGTCCGGCGCAAGCCGGACTTGTGCTTTGTTGCGTAATGAGAACGCCAAGGCATGAACCTTTCGACATGGCTGATAGCGGGCCGACGTTTGGATCGCGCATCAACGCCTGCAGGTGATATCCGTGCGCCCCAACATACGCGGCATCTACAATCCATTGTCCAGGCAGCTGCCGTTGTATATCGACTGTCCAGTTCTGGACCGTTCCCGGGCGCCCGACGCGAGATTCAATAAACACCGGGTCCTGGCCGTTTTCTCCCGAAGGATTGATAAACGGGGGACGCGGTCCAGGATAACTGGATATCTGGCTCGGAATTGCAGCAGGCGTCTGCTGGTTGGTTTGCGGATTGAATTGATAGTTCTCGGCAAAGAAGCCTGCTGAATCTGTGTTTGCAAAGTTGGAGACCTTCAGCGCTTCGTAGTAAATGCCATAGGCAATGCGAGCTACGGTATTAGGACTTGCCTGATATGCCGCGCCCACTCGGGGACCCCAAGCCTTCATGAGGGTATCCTGCGGAGAACGCCGTCCATCGCGTCCAGTTCCTGTACCCTGGAATTCCAGCGCCCCTGGCAGATTATTCGCATCAGGATTGGCGAGTGTTGGATTCACCTGCGAGGTGCGGTCAAGCGTTTCATAAACCGGCTCCGGTATCTCATAGCGCATACCAAGATTCAGCGTCAGCCTGTTGGTGAGCTTCCAATCGTCCTGCGCAAATAATCCATAGTAGTTGACGCGCATGCCCACGCCCTGGCCGCCGGGAATGTTGCCGGTTGTGATGCCACCCAGGAAAAACGATGCTACGCCAAACCCGGAGTTCGGATCAACGCCATTACCGGTGAGCACGTTGTTGTAATCGAGCACGCCATTGGTGTTGCTGTAGTAGCGCACGTTGAATTCCTGGCGTCTGGTCTCAGCACCAAACTTGAAGTTATGCCGGCCGTGTGTCCAGAACACGCTCTCATCAAATTGATAGGTATTGTCCGCAAAAGTACTGTCATTGGTGGGCGGATTCGGTTCGTTACCTGCCTGCCCATACTGAAGTGCAAACCACGGAACCACTTCGTCGAGCAGTGCACCGTGCCAGCCGAGCTTGGAAGACCACGAGCCGAGCGTGTTTGGGCTTGTTTCAACACGGAACCGGCGCGTAAACCCGAAGCCAAGGTGATTGAGCAGGTTCGGCTTGATTGTATAGTCGTAGGATAGGCGGGCATAATGACTCGTCGTGCCGCCGAAATCATTTGTATAAAGCGGGCCGTAGGTCAAATTCTCGTCGAGAATGGGCATCTTCGCCACCCAATAACTACCTGCAATCTTCTGCTTCGTGCCAAGATTCTGATCGATCTTGAACGAGTAGAGATCGTCATTGGTCAGATCCAGCGTCTGGTTTGGCGTATTCTCGTAAGCCTGCGTAGTAATTTTTGCTGTCGGGAAAAGAGAAATCGCCGTCTTCGACATGGGATCGAGACGGGATGCAGGAATCTGATTATTGGGAAATGGCTTGCATGGTTGACCGAGGTTGGCACCTGAACACGTGGTGTAATCGTAAATCTGGCGACCATAGTAGGTGACGCCATTGATGACCTGAGTATTCAGAACCTGCGAGAAATCTCCCTGCCACATCTGCGGCGTTGCAACGCTGTCTACGCCTGTTCCGCCGGATTTGTAACGGAAGCCTTCATAGGCAAAAAACCAGAAGGTCTTGCTGCGTCCGTCGTAAACCCAGGGAATTCGCACCGGACCGCCTGCAAATGCACCAAAGTCGTTTTGCGTATCGTAGGGTCGTATCCCGACCGTAAGCGGATTGTGGTTTCTCGACCATCCATTGGCGTCAAAAGCGTTATTTTTGAGCAAATCGTAAACGCCGCCATGAATTTCATTGGTGCCAGACTTGGATGCCAGGTTCACAAAGCCGCCGCCAACGCGCCCATATTCGGCGCTGAAGGTGTTGGTGCTTACCTTGAACTCAGACACCGCATCCGTGCTCATAGCGTAGTTAGTCTGCAGGTTGGGCGAAGCGAACAGCACCGTCGCCCCATCCAGAAGCACATCAGGCGATCCAGTAGGCGCGCCGCTCAGCTTAAAGCCGGTTTGCTGCCCTGGGTTGCCAGTGGCATCGCCTTCAAAGCTCGGAGCCAATGTGGTGAAAGCAATTGAGCTGCGGATCACGCCTCCGAAGCTCAAGGGCAGCTGATTAATGAGCGTTCCGGAAACCGAAGTGCCCACGTCGGTTGTCTCTGTCTGAATCTGCAAGGCATCGGCATGCACTTCCACCCGTTCGGTGGCTTGCCCCGGTTGCAGGGTAATGTCGATTGTCGGCCGCGTGTCTACTGTAATAGTGATCCCGTCCTGTACAAATACCTTGAACCCCTTCGCGACCGCAGTCAGCCTATAGGCGCCTACCTGTACCTGGGGAAAGGTATACAGCCCCAGTGCATCAGCAATCGTTGTGTAACTGGTGTTGTTCACAACTCCAGTCAAAATGAGCTGAACCTGGGGAATGGCTGCACCTGTCGAATCGTGAACCGTGCCTGTGAGAGATCCGTTGCTGGTTTGCGACCATGCTCCGTGCAAAACAATCAATGCTGCAAACCATGCGAGGAAAATGCGCGGGACTGCTCTAAATTTAGACTGGCGAACGTCTATCAAATCTAGCCTCCTGATACAAAGCCATTAGCGGTTTTGCTACGGACCCGTTTCCCTGTTACCTTCCCTCATTTCCGTGGCTAGCACTTTGGATGGGGTAGGCTCTGTTTTTTTGATTCGACCCAGAGGATAGGGTATTTTCGAATCCAGCCACCAAGCTTCATCCGTATACGGCATTTTGTGAAGTTAACTAACCGTAAACTCATGACCAGGCTTGCTAAATCGCCCATCCCGAAGATCAAAATCTCACGTTTGAGGGGGCAGCACACGGCAAAGTGCTTCAAAGCACATTTCAAAACAGCTTGAAGAGATTTTGGATAACTGCGTTTTTGACTTCGCAAATTTACCGTAAAGTTCAGGTTAGGGAGGGGTTGAGGGCCGACCCCATGCAGAATCTTCGACCGTGTACATTTGCGGACACCGCTCCGCACGCGCTGAGCATCGACTACATTCATGCCGGAAAAATTCGTGGCAGTTCTATCGCCTTTGAGTGGCAACCTCTGCGCCACATTTGCCTGCTCGCACCTCAATCAGCCCGTCCTTGTGAGGCCAGGAGCTGCTTCACTGGGAACCCCAGGGACCGCATCAACTCAGCTGTTGTGGCTTCGGGACACAGCCAACCTGGTTTTGCTGGAGCGTCTCCACCTCAACCCGGGCGAGATGAGGTACATTGTATTTCGACTTGATTCACGAGCACTCTCGCAGGTGAACGAGAAAGGCGAGCGCTCCGTATCACCGGGCATCTACAAAATCTGCTCAGGCAGCAGTCGGCCCGCTCAAGAGCACAATCCTAGCGTCATCCTGATTTATGTCCAACGCATTTCTGCATGAGGAGAAGAATGGACCGCAGAATATTCAACAAGCTCACAGGACTGGCCACGCTTGGCATATTGGCCGACAGCGCTGAGTTATATGCATGCGAAGGCGGAGTAACGGAGCGCGCCAGCACATATTCGGGCAGCGAACTAACAATCGAAGATAACGAAATTCTGGTTGCCTTTGACCGCGAATCAGGTGCATTAACACGCATGACGCGGAAGTCGAGCAAGTGGCCGATACATCGGCGGCCCGAGATGAGCGCCTCCTTTCGCCTTTTGGTGCCGCTGCCACATCGCCGCACGAACTTTGTGCTGGGCAGCAAGCAGAAGGCAGAAAGCGTGGAGAAGATCTCCAGCAACCAGGTGCGGATTGTGTGGAAGAGCCCGGTGAGCGAACATGGCGGGACGATCCCTCTCACATTGACTGCGACTGCGACGCTGAGCAGTGGTGAGGTGGCCTTTACCGCAACGCTGGTGAACAACTCAGAGCACACAATCGAGACGGTGGATTATCCGTACTTCGGCGATCTGAACCCGCCGGAGCCAGGCAAACGCATGGTGGCACATCATCTGTGGGTGGGTGCGTTGCAGGAGACGGAGATTCATCCGCATTTCTCCAACGAACTTGGCTATTGGGGTGTGCGCTTCCCCACCAAGACGATCAACACGAACGTCAGCCAGTTCTGCCTGCTTCAAACAGCCGACCAGGGTATCTATGTGGGAGCGCACGATACAGCCATCCGTTATCTCGTGCAATTCACCTTTGAGCAGCATCCGGGGACGATCGATTGGGTCAGCAGCGAGGTTCCGCATGAAGACACAATTTCCGGCCTGCCTGTGCACCTGGACTTCCGCACTTGCCATTTTCTTTTCGCGCATCCGAGCACCACTACAGAGATGGTACCGATTGTGATGCGGCCATATAATGGCGACTGGCACAACGGCCTTGATGTCTACCGGAAATGGCGCAACACATGGTTCAACACGCCCATGGTTCCAGCATGGGCGCGGGATGTGCACTCGTGGTTGCAGCTGCAAATTGACGGCGCAGAGCAGGACTACAGTATTCCTTACAAAGAGCTGGTGAAGTACGGCCGGGAGTGCGCGGACAATGGCGTCGGCGCAATTCAGCTCGTGGGCTGGAACCACGGCGGCCAGGACGGCGGCGATCCCTCGCTGGATACGGACCCTGGGCTTGGCACATGGCAGGATCTGAAGGATGCTATCGCCGCAATCCAGACCATGGGCGTGAAGATGATTCTCTTCGGCAAGCCCATCTTTGCCGATATGTCCACGGAGTGGTACAGACACGAGCTGTATAAGTATGAGGCCACGGATCCATACGGCAATAAGTATGAGTCCGGAGGTTACAGCTATGAGACTCCAACGCAACTGGCGGGCATAAACAACCGGCGACGCGCCATCATGGACGTTTGCAGCCAGCAATACCGCGACATTGCCACGCACGAGTTTGAAAAAACGCTTAAGCTAGGCGCATCAGGGTGGCTCTTTGATGAAGTGATGCAGCACAACGGCGTGCTGTATAACTTCAGCCCCAATCACGGCTACAATCCGCCGGGCTATCTGTTCAGTGCGGACATTCCGCTGGTGAAGCAGTTCCGCGCCGCAGCAGACAAGGTGAATCCGGAGTTCCTTTTCTCCGGTGAAGGACCGGGAGACTGGATCATGCCGTATTACGTGCTGGGCTATTACCGTATCGGAGCGGGCACGCGGCATGCTCTCAGGTATATCGACCCACAGGCGCCGCTGATGGCCGCAGTCCGCGGATGGAACGCAAGAGACGAGATCAACCTGACGCTTGCATATCGCTACATCATCAGTTACGAACCGTATAACTTCAAGGGCCATGTCACGGCCTTTCCCATGACGCTCGAATACGGCAAGAAGGTGGATGCGCTCAGACGCAGATACCGCGAATATCTCTGGGATGCGGAGTTCCGCGATACGCTGGGAGCAAGCGTCAATGCGGACGGTAACCATTGCCACTCGGTTTTTGTAGCAAAGAGCGGAAAGCGCGGAGTCGTGGTGGTGAACTTGGAGCAGGGCAGGCAGATCACAGCAGATGTTGCGCTTCCCAATCACGGCAGCCTGTCCGTGGTAACGCCGGAAAACCCGGAACAACAGTCGAGTTCCGGCAAGCTGAGAATCTCAGCTCGCTCCGCCGCAGTGCTGATTGAGGCGTAAGAGCTCTAATCCGAAGGCAATAGTATTCTGCAATAGCGTGCTGGCAGGGTTCCTGATCGAAACCCGAGCAATGCCGTTGCTGTCCGGTGACTCACCACTCCCGCTCAAGGATTCAATGGCGCTCGGCCGATTGATATCGCACAGACCACGACTGGCCCCCATAAAGTCCATGCTCAAAACGACAGTGTGTACGGGATTGACGGTAAACGTCGCGGCCACTTTGAGCTCCTTTCCGTCAACGTTTTTTCCCTGCGTCTGGACATTAACCAAAGGCTTGCTTTGGTTAATGTCCTGCGTTCACGATCGAATTTCCGAGTTACCAAACCGAGCCGGGAATGGGGCTCAGATTGGATTTACGAAGCTCCGTAACTTTTTATTCTTCGAGAGCGTATATATGTGTGATCTGGTCTGACACAGGTCTGCACCTCACTCTAGTTATAGTGCTCCATGGGAGAATTGAAACCAAATATGGATACCGTTTTGAATCGGAAGGAAACGAAAGCACGCCTGCTGGCGCTCGTTGTTGCCATTTGCTTCTTGCTTGCGGTCAGCCAAACTACGGCTGGCGCACAGGAGCCCTCGAGCATCATCGGCAGCTCTCCGCTCGATGGCCTCTCGGGCGCGACTGAGTGGATTAACTCAAAACCGCTGACGGCAAAAGATCTCAAAGGCAAGGTTGTGGTCGTCGACTTCTGGGCCTACTCGTGCATCAACTGCCTCCGTGCTGTTCCTTATGTGCGCGCGTGGGCGGAAAAGTATAAGAACAGTGGCCTGGTAGTGATCGGGGTCCATACGCCAGAGTTTGAATTTGAACAGCAGCTGCCGAATGTGCAGAGGGCAGTTCGCAAGTTCGATATCACATATCCGGTTGCACTGGATAGCAACTACGCGATCTGGAATGCATTCCACAATCAATACTGGCCAGCACACTACTTCATTGATGCAAAAGGCAAAGTGCGTTACGAGCACTTTGGTGAGGGTCAGTATGACCAATCCGAGCAGTGGATACAGGAGCTGCTGAAAGAAGCGAACGCAAAGCCAATGCCAGAGACCACAGCCAACGTTCAAGGACAGGGGATTCAGGCTGCTGCGGATATGAGAGATGTGCGTTCTCCCGAAACCTATATAGGTTATGCGCGTGCCGACCACTTTGGATCGCCTGGCGGGATCGAGCCGGATGTTGAACAGAATTATTCCGTTCCAGGTGATCTCCGGTTGAACGAGTGGGGACTCGCCGGCAAATGGGTCGATCACAAACAGGATGCCGTATTGCAGTCCGCAGGCGGCAAGATTACTTTCCGCTTTCACGCTCGCGACCTGCATCTTGTGCTTGGTCCCAGTGCCGATGGGAAGCAGGTTCATTTCCGGGTGACGATTGATGGGAAAGCTCCAGGCGAAAACCATGGAGTGGATACGGATACACAAGGCAACGGCGTTGTAACCGATCACCGCCTGTATCAGCTTGTGCGGCAGAAGGAGCCGATCACGGATCACGTTTTTGTCATCGAGTTCCTGGATTCAGGAGTGCAGGCATTCTCCTTCACTTTCGGTTGAAGTTCAGCAGGAGGTATTTATGGCTCACAAGCCGGATAACTACGCGGGACAGATCACCCGGCGTGCTTTCGTCATCACTGCAGGGGCTGCCGCTACGGCCGCATTCAGTTTTCGAGATGGAATTGCTTGGGTTGAAGCGAAGAGCACGACTCCAAAGGAAGTGAAGATCGTACAGTTCTCCGCCACAGGCCAGCGTGGTGAGGTTATTACTTTGCCCATTGTGGTCAAGACCGAGGCAGAATGGAAGCAGCAACTGTCACCTGATGCCTTCGAAGTGACTCGGCACGCAGGTACGGAGCGGCCATTTTCAGGCCAATACTGGAACCTTCACGACAAAGGCTTGTATCGCTGCATCTGCTGCAATACAGCCCTCTTCAGCTCCGACACCAAATTCGAATCAGGCACTGGCTGGCCCAGCTTCTGGCAGCCCCTCGCTAAAGAGAATGTGCGCGAAAACCTTGACATGTCCCTGGGGATGGAGCGTACTGCAGTGTCGTGCAGGCTGTGCGATGCTCACCTCGGTCATGTTTTCGACGATGGCCCAAAGCCAACAGGTCTCCGCTATTGCATGAACTCCGTAGCGCTCAAATTCGTAAAATTCATCTAGCGATCGAAGAAGTGCAGAATAGAAATATGTCCGAGAAAACCTTCGATGAGATTCTTTCCGAAGTGGCCGCGTTGCCGCAACTGCGAGCAATCTTGCGGCCTTGCAGAACTTCTTCGTTGAAATCATCCCGCAGCGCGGGCCGACGAAGTCTCACATCGAATTTCAAAATCGATTCTGCTCATGCAAAATTTGCATCCGCAAAACGCAAAAAGACCTTTGATGATGTTTCGAACAATTTCTCTTAGTAAAAGTAGTGCTACGCATCGATCTCTGTCTGAACAAAGAAAATGGAGCAGGATGGCTCCTGCTCCATGAAATACGTAAGTAAAAGGTATCAACTGCAACCACTCGTAGAGCCGCACTCCATGCAGCGATAGCAGCTTCCATTGCGCACCATGATCGCGCCGCACATCCCGCAGCTCGGCGCATCGCCCATGTTGTACATCGACTTCATCGCCTCAGTTGCCTGGTACACGCCGCGATCCTTCAACTCAGGATATTCCGGTGTAGTGCTTGCCACACTCGGCTCAGGAGCAATGCCACCAGCAGGAGCCGAAGTGGTGCCCATGCCGGTCCCGCCAACCTGGTTGAGCTTGCGTGCAACTTCTTCTGCCAGCTTGCTCAACTGATCCTGCGGAAGCGCCGCCTCAGCAACAGGCTCTTCCGCAAGAATCGTCCGCGGCGCAGCTGGAAGCTGTGCACTCTGCGGCGCCAGCCCAGCGAACAGCGTAAGCTGCGTGCCAGAGAGGAAGCGCAGGCTCAGCCAGCGGAAGATATAGTCCATGAGACTCTTTGCGTAGCCAATCTGCTCGTTCTGCGTCCAGCCAGAAGGCTCAAAGCGTGTGTGTGCAAACTTCTCGCAGAGCACACGCAGCGGAACGCCATGCTGCAGCGCAAGCGAAACAGCCGTAGCAAAGGAGTCCATCAAGCCGGAAACCGTGGAACCTTCCTTAGCCATGCGGATGAAAATTTCGCCCGGCTCTCCTGTCGGATAGAGGCCCACAGTAATGTAGCCCTCATGCCCGGCAATGGAGAACTTGTGCGTAACCGAGGCGCGCTCTTCCGGCAGGCGGTGGCGCACAGCGCGAGGCGGCGCGTTCAGGTCCTGCTCAGGCACAACCGGAGCCGCCGGAACCGCGGCAACAACCGGAATCGCATCCGCCTTCGCAATCTCCTCCAGCGACTTCTGGAAAGCCACCGCAGCAGCAGAAATCTGCTGCGCCGGAATCACAACCTTCTCGCTGGCCTTACCATTGAGCGCCGTGATGTCTGCGTCTGCAGGAACCTGACCAGCCGCAATGCTGGCAAGCACGCGCGCACCTGCCGCATCCAAAGCTGAAGGCTCCTTCTTCGTATCCAGTGAAGTGTTCAGCGGCTGCGTACCCTTCGAGCCATCGCGATAAATCGCCACAGCCTTGATGCCCTGGCGCCAGCTTTCCGCGTAGGCCTCCGCAACATCTTCCACGGTGGCCTCATTCGGCAGGTTCACCGTCTTCGAGATCGCGCCTGAAAGGAACGGCTGTGTAGCGGCCATCATCTTGATGTGCCCCATGTAATGGATCGAGCGCGTGCCTTTCGCCGGTTTAAAGCTGCAATCAAACACGGCCAGGTGCTCAGGCTTGATGCCGGGCGCGCCTTCAATCGTGCCCGTCGCATCAATGTAGCTCACAATGGCATTTACCTGGTCATTGTTATAGCCAAGCTTAAACAGCGCCGAAGGCACCGTGTTGTTGACGATCTTGATCATGCCGCCGCCAACAAGCTTCTTGTACTTCACCAGCGCAAGATCAGGCTCAATGCCCGTCGTATCGCAATCCATCATGAAGCCGATAGTTCCAGTCGGCGCAAGCACCGTAACCTGCGAGTTGCGGTAACCATATTTTTCGCCAATCGAGAGAGCAGTATCCCAGCACTCGCGGCTCGATTCAATCAGCGAGTCAAGCTGTGGCACCACAAAAGGCTCGCCGCTGGTCTTGCTCTTGCCAATCTTGTTTACCTCTGCGCGATGCATGCGAATCACATCCAGGAACGGCTCGCGGTTCACATAGAAACCGGGGCAAGCTCCACCCTGCCGCTCAATGGAAGCAGTCAATGGAGTAGCCGAACCAAGCGCAGGGCAAGCTCCAGCAATCACCGCCGACTGCAAATAAGCCTGTCCGCACATAATCGCTGTCAGCGCCGCAGCAAGATCGCGTCCCGCATCCGAGTCATACGGCAAACCAAACGCCATCAACAACGCACCAAGGTTCGCATAGCCAAGGCCCAGCGGCCGGTAGTCATGCGAATTCTTCGCAATCGACTCCGTCGGATAGCCCGAGTTATCAACCAGGATCTCCATCGCTGTAATCACCACGGCAATCGCATGGCGATACGCGGCAATGTCAAATACTCCACCAGCATTCACAAACTTCAACAGGTTGAAGCTCGCCAGGTTGCAGGCCGAGTTATCCAGGAACATGTACTCCGAGCAAGGGTTCGAAGCATTGATGCGCGCCGTGTTCTTGCTCGTGTGCCACTTATTGATTGTCGAATCGAACTGCATACCAGGATCGCCGCAGAGCCACGTAGCCTCGGCAATCTTGTTCATAATGTCGCGAGCCTTATAGCTCTTGATCGGCGCTTTGTCCTTAACCGAAAGGGTCGAGAAATCGCCATCCTTCTCATATGCATGCATAAACTCGTCCGTAACGCGAACAGAGTTATTGGCATTCTGGAAGAAGATCGATGAATAGGCCTCAGAGTCCGGCCCCGAACCATCGTAGCCCTCACGCACCAGCGCAAACGCCTTCGCCTCTTCCTTGGCCTTGCACTCGATGAAGTCCACAATATCCGGATGGTCCGCATTCAGAATAACCATCTTGGCCGCGCGGCGCGTCTTGCCGCCCGACTTGATCACGCCGGCAAAAGCATCAAAGCCGCGCATAAAGCTGAGCGGACCAGAAGCCTGGCCACCGCCCGAAAGCAGCTCCATCGACCCGCGAATCGCCGACAGGTTCGTTCCCGTGCCCGAGCCCCACTTGAAGAGCATGCCCTCCGTCTTGGCCAGCGTCAGAATCGAGTCCAGCGAGTCCTCAACCGCATTGATAAAGCAAGCCGAGCACTGCGGATTCTTGTAACCCGTCTTCTCAAACTTCACGCAGCCCGTTGCCGGATCCCAGTGCCAGTTCGCACCGTCAGAATTAGGCTCCAGCCGATCGCAGCCCACGTTGAACCATACCGGCGAATTGAAAGCCACCTTCTGCGTCAGCAGCATGTGTGCCAGCTCGTCATAAAACACGCTCGCATCTTCGGCAGAGGCAAAATAGTCCCCCTTGAGACCCCAGTCGCGGATCGTCTCAGCCACGCGCTCCACAAGCATGCGCACGCCAGTCTCGCGCTCCGGCGTATTCATCTGGCCATGAAGATACTTGGAGGCCACAATGTTGGTCGCCGTCATCGACCAGTCGATGGGAACTTCCACGTCCTTCTGCTCAAAGATCGTGTTGCCCTTGCTGTCGGTAATGGAAGCGGTGCGCTTCTCCCACTTCACTTCGTCGTAAGGGGAAACACCCTCCGTAGAAAAGCGGCGGGTAAATTTAAGCCGGGCCGGGCCGGAGGCAGCGCTCTGCTGCGCAGTTGCCGGAGATTGAACGTGGGCCTCACTCATGGGGGACTCTCCTTGGATTTCCTGAAAAACTCGCTTAAAGCAAATGCGCCATTGTTCCCGGAAGCGCTGGCCGGGTTGATGAGGTACGAAAGAAATCTCACAACGGACAAAACAGAACGATGCAAGATACCGCAATCGGGAAGCTTTGGGCTGTCTTCCGGCGGGTGCTGCAAGCCGGTTTTTCGTTACAGTCTTTTTACAGCCGCAGATGAAAAAGTACCGCTGTCTATGGGCCAAGTCAAGCCCAAACCACAATATCTTGTGTTACGTTGGCGTTCCGGGGAACCAAAACCCCAAACATGGGAGTTTAGCCTGTGGAAAGCGTGAATCGATGCGTCTGGCGCGGGCTTGAGCGGTCTGGATGCACCGTTACCAGTGCAGTTTTCCACCGCAATTGGGGAGTTGGGACGCACAGCCTGGGTCATTCCAGGCCCATTGGCTACAAAATCCAGCCTATGCCCGTTCCAAGCAGGGACACAAGACCCGTAAATGGTGCAAATGAGACGCCACCCTGTGCATAACCCCGGCAAAATGTGCAGATTGTGGAGAACCGCCCCGAAATAGCCCCCTGCACTGATAGGCTGGATGCCGTGAACAAGCCCGAATCCCTAAACTGGAAGCCCGCTTCCCCGCCCCAGCCCGTCACTCTGGCCGGACGCACCGTCACTCTGGAGCCGCTGGACGCAACCCGACACGCCGCAGCGTTGTGGGAAGCCATACGCGGCCACGACGCCCTGTGGGACTGGCTCCCGGACGGCCCCTACGCCGACGAAGCTTCCTTCCACGCATCCGTTGCCGCCAAGCAAAACGCCGCAGGATTCGTATACCTGGCAATCGTGCCCCAAGCAAGCGGAGTAGCAGCAGGCTGGGCCAGCTACATGCGCATCGACGCGCCCAACGGCGTAATCGAGGTAGGCAGCATCCTGCTTTCGCCCGCTTTGCAACGCACCACAGCCGCAACCGAAGCCATGTACCTGATGGCGCGCCACATCTTTGAAAACCTCGGCTACCGCCGCTACGAGTGGAAGTGCAATTCGCTCAACGAGCCCAGCCGCCGCGCCGCCCAACGCCTCGGCTTCACCTTCGAAGGCCTCTTCCGCCAGCACCTCGTAGTGAAAGGCCGCAACCGCGACACGGCGTGGTTTTCCATGCTGGATAAGGAATGGCCCGCTCGAAAGCGGGCCTTTGAAACGTGGCTTGCACCGGAAAACTTTGACAGCGAAGGAAAGCAGATTCAAAATCTGCGCTGATCAAGAAACGCATCAGGTTCACATGAGTACATGTGCATTGTGAACTATGCAACTACGACTTAGGTTTCGAACCGAACAGCATGCTCCAGACGTCTTTCAAACTCACTCCAACACCGATGCTGTAATACTCCTGCGGATGCGGCTGTGTACGAATCACATAGGTGTTGTCAGGAGATTGCGTCTGCACCACATTATTGGCAATCACAGAGCTAGCAGCAGCCAAAGGAATGAAATTGTTGACTGTCGGAAAATTGTGATGGTCGATGGCAAGGTTCGCATATCCGAAGATGTACAGAACGGGTATTGAGGGCTTGGACGCGCCCTCGGCTACAGGAATTTTAAACGGCATGAAACCGTCAATCCGCAACGCATTGAAGCTCATGTCTTGATTAACGCCGTTGTTCGCGCCGAAACCAATGCTGACGACGCCTGGAGGAGTGTCCTGCCCTGGGTAATAGGTCGTAAACATAAGTCCCGTGTAGGCTTCCTGGTCGAAATAACTTTGATGTTGTGCAAACTCAACAAACATACAGTTGTTCGCAACGCCTGTAATCTTGGGGCTGCTGCCTACGACACAAGTTCCGGGAATAGTAGTGGACGGCGATGGAGTTTGCGCAGCTTCCGCTTGCACGAGCAATGTGTAGGCTTGCGTCCCCTGCGCAGGAAATGCATAGAACGTATTCAGCGCAGAAGACTGCAAGGTTCCTTGCGCGCCATATTCCCCAAAGAGAGAAAATCGGTAACTTGACTGGGTCGAATGCGGCAGCATAACGTACTCGCCGCCAAAGAGAAATTCTGCGACGCTGGCAATCTGATTCAATTGCAGGTTCTTCGCGGTATCCGTCAGCCCTGCCACATAATTTCCTACTGTGGAAGAAGCATTCTGAGCACTGCTTCCGACCTGCACATTACCAAAGTAGCGAACATGATCGAGCTTTGCTCCGTCTGGGTTATGAAACCGCAACGGATGGTTGAAGTGCACGTTGATATAGAGCCGGCCTGCCGAATCTGCGCTATTGGCTCCGCTTTGCTGATACCCGACGACAACCGAGGGCGGCACATACTCTTCCGCCGCAGGAGTTGCTCCCGCATCGCCATTCGCCAATTGCTCTGCCAGTTCCGTTAGCGGCAACTGATCTTGATCTACCACCGCAACGCTAAGTGTGGCTGCCTGTGACACGCCAGCAGCATTGGGATAGGTATACGACTCGACAAAGGCTGACTGGGCCGCATTGACGAGTGCGGATGTCGCGACATAATTCAGTGCGTCATCTGTCAGAAATCCCCATGGGTCTAGGCGCTGCCCTTTGGCTGCGAGTGCAGCGCCTCTGGTAATGACCGTAATGTTGGCATCGGCTCCGCTTAAAACCGTGATGGATTCATTGTTCGTCGCGAAATCTACCTGGTATCTTGACTCAATATCGAGGGTCAAGTGGGATGCGTATGTGGTCTTCCCATCCTTAATCAAGACCACGTAGGTTTGCCTTCCGGTGTGAGTATCTGCTGCGATGCTGCCTGTCAGTGTCCCATCGGAGGACAGTTTGAGTGTTGCAGGAAAACCAGGGCCGGAAGAATAGGTAAGGTTTTTGCCGAGCGATGGCGTTTGAGGATCGCCCGGATCTGGAGCGAGTTTTATTCCGCTACTAGGAAGGTTTTCCTTCTGGAACAAAATGAGGGGTGATTGAGCTTTTATTGCGATACCGGTTACGCTTCCGGTCAGCAAAGCAATTACGAGGAAAGTGATCCTCCAAATCGATGCGACTGAATTCAAGGCAATCTTCATACAAGTCACCAGGCGGTGCTCTTCCTGAGCACCTGAATGAATGTGTTAAACGCACACCTCTGCTGCTGCAGTCTGTTATCTGAATTAGATTTTTGGGAGCCCGTTACAGAGGAGGAGGTGTCAAAAGAATAGAGTCGAATCCATTTCAAGTGAACAGAAAAATAACCATTATGTACTATGTAGTTACGTTACAAGAGGGCACTCAACCTAAGTAATCGAGCTGGATGCCAACAGTGCCTGAAGTAGCGATAAGTAAATATCGCAATAGAACTACTTAGTTTGATAGGCCATTCGTAAAGTAAATGAGCCAGCTCATCCAGAAGTTACAATGACGCCATCCCAGGCGTTACCGTAAAAACTCCCAGATGAGCCGCTGGCACACTTCATGCAAGACACGCGCCGCCTTCTTTCAAGCGGCGTGCTTCGTCTATTCATGAGAAACAACGGAACTTGGGCTGCTTTCCTTGGTTTCAATCCGCATTCCGTAAAACGACTTCCGCACAAAGAACACCGACACCAGGAAGAACACAACCGCCAGGATGTGCACAAGCAGTGGATTGCCCGCACTGAGCGCTACCGCAAGTTCGACAGCTAGCAATCCAAACAGTGTTGTGAACTTGATAATCGGGTTCATCGCCACAGAGGATGTGTCCTTAAACGGATCGCCAACGGTGTCTCCTACCACGGTCGCATCATGCAGCGGCGTCCCCTTCTGCTTCAGATCGACCTCAACAATCTTCTTCGCGTTGTCCCATGCGCCGCCCGCATTCGCCATAAATATGGCTTGGTACAAGCCGAAAATCGCAATCGAGATCAGGTAGCCGATAAAGAAAAACGGCTCAACAAACGCAAATGCCAGCGTAGCAAAGAACACAGCAAGAAAGATGTTGAACATTCCCTTCTGCGCATACTGCGTGCAGATCTCCACTACCTTCTTGCTGTCACTCACTGACGCCTTCTCCGTGCCTTCCAGTCGAATATTCGCCTTGATGAACTCAACTGCCCGGTAAGCACCCGTAGTCACCGCCTGCGTAGAAGCGCCCGTGAACCAGTAAATCATCGCGCCCCCGCAAATCAGCCCAAGCATAAAAGGCGCATGCAACAGAGAGAGGTTCTCGACGCTGTGGCTCAACCCACCGGTCAACGCCATGATGATCGAGAAGATCATCGTTGTAGCGCCCACAACCGCCGTACCAATCAACACCGGCTTAGCCGTAGCCTTAAAGGTGTTCCCCGCTCCATCATTGGCTTCCAACAGATATTTCGCGCGTTCAAAATTCACGTGGATATCAAAATCTTTCTTCAACTCGCTTTCAATGTCTGGCACATTCTCAATCAGCGACAACTCGTACACAGATTGCGCATTGTCAGTAACCGGCCCGTAAGAATCAACAGCAATCGTCACTGGCCCCATGCCCAGGAACCCAAATGCAACCAGGCCAAACGCAAACACAGCCGGAGCCAGCATCAGCACGGCCATTGCTCCACCCTGGCTGAAGAAAAATCCCAACCCCATCAGTGCCACTATGCAGAGCCCCAGCCAGTAGCCCGAAAAATTGCCTGCCACAAAGCCTGACAAAATCCCTAGCGACGCCCCACCTTCTCGCGCAGAAGTTACAACTTCCTTCACATGGCTCGACTCGGTAGAAGTAAACACCTTCACCAATTCCGGGATAACCGCACCCGCCAAAGTTCCGCACGAAATAATCGAAGCCAGCTTCCACCAGATCGTTCCGTCACCCAGTGTAGGAATCATCAGGTACGAAACAATAAAAGTAAGGGCGATCGAAAGAACAGACGTAATCCACACCAGCGAAGTCAGCGGCGCTTCAAAGCTCATCTCGTCTGCGTCGGCATATTTCCCGCGAGTAATTGCGCCATTCAAAAAATACGCACACGCGCTCGACACCAGCATCGCCACGCGCATCACGAAGATCCACACCAGCAACTGCACTTGCGTAGTCGGGCTCTTAACAGCCAGCAGAATAAAAGTAATCAGAGCCACGCCGGTAACGCCGTAAGTCTCAAAGCCATCCGCGCTCGGCCCCACGGAGTCGCCCGCATTATCCCCCGTGCAATCGGCAATCACGCCCGGATTGCGCGCATCATCTTCCTTGATCTTGAAAACAATCTTCATCAAGTCAGAACCAATATCCGCAATCTTGGTAAAAATACCACCTGCTATACGCAACGCCGCCGCGCCCAGTGACTCGCCAATCGCAAAACCGATGAAGCACGGCCCCGCATACTCCCGTGGCACAAATAAAAGAATGAACAGCATGATCAGCAGCTCAACCGAAATCAGCGCCATCCCAATGCTCATCCCCGCCTTCAGCGGAATCGCCATCACCAGATACGGTTTCCCACGCAGCCCCGCAAACGCCGTCCGCGAATTCGCAAAAGTATTCACCCGAATTCCAAACCATGCCACGCCATAGCTACCCGCAATACCGACGAGCGAGAACAACAAAATAATCGGCAGCGTAACTCCAACCGGCTTCCCCGGCACCGGCGCCAGGATGCCAAAGTAGAGTGCAATAATGACAGCAATAAACGCCCACAGCAGCAGAATGAACTTGCCCTGTGTCACCAGGTACGTCTTGCAAGTCTCATAGATAAGTTCAGAAATTTCACCCATGCTGCGATGAACCGGAAGGTTCTTCAACTGCACATAGATCGCAAGCCCAAACAATAGCCCGCCCACGCAGAACAGCAACCCAATCATCAGCAGGGCATGTCCATTCAGGCCGAGAAAGTTCACGCTCGACAAATCCGGCAACACCAGATTCGCCTCACCACCGCCCGCGTGCTCCGGCTGCGCATCGACAAGTGCAGGAGCAAACGCCGGCAACAACGCCACCACAATCTTCCATTTGCGTTTCAGAAAGGTTTCAGCAAGCGAGAAGACGCCCACACTGAGAAAGAACCAGATCCAAGCCCGTGCCCCAGCCATAAATCCTCCCCATGATCCAGCCACACGACTCGCCGGACCTTAAACTCTCGGGGAAGCAAAACCACTGGAAATGTAGCACCGCCCGGTGACAAGGCAACGTGACAGCGGTCACGCAGACGGTGCAGAAGATGGAGTATAGCCTTACAGAAAGAGCGGAGCCATAACGAACGTCACCGTGCACAGCAGCTTGATCAGCACGTGGATCGAAGGCCCGGCCGTGTCTTTAAACGGGTCACCAACCGTATCGCCCACAACCGCCGCCTTGTGCGCATCCGAGCCCTTGCCTTCATAGGCTCCTGTCTCAATAAACTTCTTCGCGTTGTCCCACGCCCCGCCGCCGTTATTCATAAACATGGCGAACAGAATGCCGCAGATCGTTCCGACCATGAGCAGACCAGCCACTGCTTCAGCGGCCAGCGTCGGATCCGAAGCAGTATTGAAGAATCGGAAGAGAAACCCGAGTCCCACCGGCACACCAACGGCCAGCAGGCCTGGTACAACCATCTGCCGCAACGCCGCGCGCGTAACCATATCAACGCAACGCCCATAATCAGGCAGCGAAGTCCCAGCCATAATGCCGGGGTTCGATTTGAACTGCCTGCGAACCTCTTCAATCACCGCGTAAGCACTGTTGCCAACGGCCTGGATCGCAAACGAGCTGAACAGCAACACCAGCGCTGCTCCAATCAACGAAGCCACAAAGACCGGCGGCTTGGCAAGATTGATGGTGTTAAAGGTGAAGGCCATGTTATGCGTAGCCGCACGTACAAGCGTGGACACTTCATCCAGGTAAGCCGAGAAGAGCAGAAACGCCGCCAGCGCCGCAGAGCCAATTGCATACCCCTTCGTAAGCGCCTTCGTAGTATTGCCAACCGAATCCAACCTGTCCGTCCGCTTGCGAATCTCCTCCGGCGAATGAGACATCTCCACAATGCCGCCCGCATTATCCGTAATCGGCCCAAACGTATCCATCGCCAAAATATAAGCGCACGTCGCCAGCATACCCATCGTCGCAATCGCCGTACCAAACAGCCCCGCTCCCGGAACGCCCGGCATCGCCTTCACTCCGCAGAAGAAGCTGCCAAGAATCGAACCGGAAATAGCGAGCACAGGCATCGCCGTCGACTCCATGCCAATCGCAAGCCCGGTAATAATGTTCGTCGCAGAACCCGTCAGCGAGCTCACAGCAATCTGCTTCACCGGCCGATAGCGGTACTCCGTGTAGTACTGCGTAATCCACACAAACAGGAACGAGTTCACCATGCCGATAAGCCCGGCAAAGTAGAACCACCAGTAATTCGATCCCGGAATCCCGCCAAGCAGAAACTTCACCGCAACAAAGAATCCAATCGCAGCCAGAACAGAAGTAACAAAGTATCCGCGATTCAAAGCCGCCATCGGATCTTCGTCCTCATTCTTCATCCGCGAAGCAAAGATGCCCACAATCGAAGCCAGCAACCCAAACGCCGGCGTAACAAACGGAAAGAAGATAACGCCAAGAGCCGCTTCCGGAGCCACGTCCTTAAAGCGCGTATAGAGTGCCGCAGCAAGAATGATCGCGCCAATGTTTTCCGCAGCAGTGGACTCAAAAAGATCCGCACCACGTCCCGCGCAGTCGCCCACATTATCACCAACAAGGTCCGCAATCACAGCAGGGTTGCGCGGATCATCTTCCGGAATCCCAGCCTCCACCTTGCCCACAAGATCAGCGCCCACGTCAGCAGCCTTGGTATAAATGCCTCCGCCAAGCTGTGCAAACAATGCAACAAAGCTGGCCCCAAAGCCAAAGCCGACAATCTGGAACGGCACCTCATCCGGATGACTCATGCCCCCAAAGGCCAGGAACAGCAAGCTCACTCCAAGCAGCGAAAGCGCCACTACGGAAAGCCCCGTCACAGCTCCGCCGCGCAACGCCATCTGCAGCGCGCCATTCAGGCTATGCGTAGCCGCAGCCGCAGAGCGAAGATTCGCGCGAATCGAAACAAACATCCCCACAAAGCCCGCAAGTCCCGAGCAGACAGCCCCAGCCAAAAAGCTGATGACAGTCTTGAGCGAGAGGTCCAGGCTCTTCCCTGTGGCGTAATAGAAGACAAAGATAAGAATCGCAAACACGATCGACAGAATATAAATAGTTCTATACTGGCGCTTCATGAAGGCTTCTGCGCCTTCCTTGATCGCTCCGGCAATCTGCTGCATGGCAGCAGTCCCGGTGTCAGCGCCAATTACCTGGCGGGCAAAAAACATAGCAACAATTAACGCAAGCGCGCTCACGCTAATGAAGAAGTAAATCCAGTTTTGGACGATCAATCTGCCTCCACTTGCCACATTTCACTGGAAGCCCCCGCTTGAAACTGGGGACGTTCCAAGGAAAATTCCAGAATGAATTCAAGACAACCGGCAATGTAACATCCCAATGCGCGACTGTCACCCCACCACCGCATGAAGCCCCTGCAGCATCCACCTGCCCGCCGATTCTTCGCATGAACCCGCGGCAGCTCTTGTAGAGTACGGTTAGCGATATGAGTTCGACCTTATTGACACCACGAGAGGCAGCGGAACGGCTGGGAATCAGTTACCCGGCGCTAAAACACTGGATTCTCGCCGGACGGATCCGCACGGTAAAAACCCCCGGAGGCCATCACCGAATCCCCGTCGAGGCTCTCGAGGAATTTCTGCCGCAGCCTCCCAAGCCAACCCAGGCCGGCCAAGCCCAGCCAGGTGCCACCAGAATCAGCGGCCGCAACCAGCTCGCCGGGACCGTCATGGAAATTACAGTGGAAGGCCTGCTGGCCAAGGTAGTGCTGAACGTAGGCGGCCAGCGGATCACGGCCATCATCACTGCGGATGCGATCCGCGAGTTGGGCTTGAAGGTGGGCGACCAGGCACTGGCATTGGTGAAAGCTACCGAAGTGATGATCGGCCGGCCATAAACCATCTGCTCGCGGGAAATCGTAATTTCCTGCAAAAATCGTTAGTTTTGAAAACGGTTCAGTGCAAATTTATACGAATTTTATCGCTATAATTTACCTAAAATCGGTTCGATTTTAGGAGATTCCCCGTTGAGGACCCGCATTTCTATTTTTTTCTTTTCTATGGCAGTGATGGGCGCTGCACAAGTGCACGCGCAAAGCTTTGTAAGTAATTGGATGGCAAGGGCTTCTGCCACGCAGGCGGAACAGCCGCACTGGGTAACCCCAGTGGCCACCGTAACGCCTCGCCTGGAGCAGGAGTTCCGTTTCGACGTGAACCACCAGCAGGCGCCAACCGGCAATGTCACAAACCTGGACGGCGGCAAGGGACTGGAGCTGATCCCTTCGCGGCACACGGAGCTGCTCATCAACCTGCCTCCCTACCTGCTCCATCAGAACCCCGCAGTCAAGGATGGCTGGGGTGACTTTTCCACCACGCTGAAGTACCGCTTCTTTGCCCGCAATGAGAAAAACGGCAATGCCATCCTGACGGGCTTCCTCGGCGGCAGCATCCCCACCGGAACCTATAAGAACGGCTCCGCCGCGGCCGTAGTAACGCCGACCCTGGCCGGCGGCAAGGGCTGGGGAATCTTTGACGTCGAGTCCACGCTCGGCGGAACACTCCCCGTAGACAGCGTAAAAACACTCGGCCGCACAATCGTGTGGAACAGCACCTTCCAGGTACACGCTATGAAGCAGATCTGGCCGGAACTGGAATCGAACGCCACCTTCTGGGCCGGCGGCACGAACGACGGCAAGAAGCAGAACTTCCTCACCCCCGGCGTAGTCTTTGGCCGCTTCCCCATCCACAACCGCATCGGCCTGACCATGGGCGCGGGCTTCCAGATTGCCACCACGCACTATAACCAGTACAACCACGCCTTCATCGGCACCCTGCGCATGCCCTTCTGAAGCTAAGGACGAGGGACGAAGGACGAAAAAGCTCGTTTCCCTCTGGCTGTATCAATCAAAAGCAAAAGCCCACACGGCATGCTGTGTGGGCTTTTGCTTCACTCGTCCCTCGTCCTTCGTCCCTAGTCCCTAATTAGCTACAAGCCTTCGAGCACATCCGCCACAAGCGCCCGCGCAAAGTCCCGCGCCAGCCGATCTTCCGCAGCCGGGCTTTCATCCAGAAACGTCGGCAAATTGCTCGTCGATTGAAACTGCTGTCGGTAAATATAGTTCTTGTTCTCGTAAAGCACATTCCCGCCGCGATCCGTCAGCTTCACAGCCACAACCACCGTAACCAGGAAGCTCGACGACTGCTGTGTTTGCGTGTTGTAAGTAAGCGGCGTAACCGTCTGCTTCAAAATCGTCCCATGTAACGTAGCATCGGAGTCTTCCGCGGTAGACGGCGTAACCCGCAGCCGCGTCCGCGTAATGAACTCACGAATCACCGCCTGCGTCATCACAGTCTCCGTGTGATAAGCCTCCGTCTGCGTAGCAAAAACAGGAACAGAAAGCGTGTGCACCGTAGGCGGCAGATGCATAGCCGTGCCCAGCGTGTGATACCCACATCCGGTCAAAGCAAACAGACCGACCGCAATCAGTCCCAAGAAAGACGCCTGAAAAAACTTGCGCATAAAAAGATGGTATTAGACCCAGGCCGTAGTCCACATCCCCAACCGGGCATCACTCAGTTTCAGCCCATCCTCGCGGCCAGCAAAGTAGCGCCGGTTCAGCTCATCTGTATCCACCTGCTCCACGCGATGAAATCCCGCCTGCCGAAACTCCATCTCCATCTGTTCCGGCGTAAAGAAAACCTTGAAGGGTTCTCCTGCAGCAGCCACGCGCTCCACCAGCCTGTCATAAATAGCGCGGCGCAAAGGCCCCAGCGTCTCCGGCGGAAACGCATAATCAAACGTCACAGCCGACCCCGCCGGAAACCGCGCAATCGCAGCCAGCGTAGAGCGAAAAGCCTCCAGCGTCAGGTAAGGAACCACCCCCAGCCAACTGAAAAACGCCGGCGCGGCAAGATCCACCCCGGCATCACGCAATCCATCCAGCAGTGTCTGGTGCTCAAAGTCCACGGCCGCAAAAGTCAGGTTCGCCGGAACAGCCACGCCCGTCGTCTCAAGCACCCACCGCTTCCACTCCTGTGTAGCCGGAAAATCCACCTCAAACACCCTTAGCTCCGCAAACGGATTGCGATAAGCAAAAGTATCCAACCCCGCGCCCAGCACAACATACTGCCGAACGCCCGCCGCAACACAAGCCGCAAGCTGGTCCTCCGCATACCGGCTGCGCGTAGCCATCATGCACCGAAAATCCCTCGCCACCAGGTGCTGCGCGCGCTCAAGATCGCGAGAATACGAAGGCCCCACAACCTCGGGAGTAATGATCCGCGTAGCAATCGGATCAACCAGGATCGGCGGCTTGTCAGCAAGCTGGTGCGCAGCCCGGCGAATCGCCACGCGCAACGCAGTCCGGCTGGGCTTACCATGTCTCATCTCATTCGAGTGTACCGATACTGTCCCCTGCACCCCGTACCCTGTACCCTGTATTCATGAGCTGGATCGGATGGGCGCTTCTCTCGGCAGTCTTCGCAGCCGCAACCGCGCTCCTTGCAAAAATCGGCGTAGCCCACGTGGACTCCAACCTCGCCACGGCCGTGCGCACAAGTGTAGTCGTAGTCTTCGCCTGGGCCATCGCCATCTTCACCGGCAAACACAGCGGCCTGCGCGAGCTGGACGGCAAAACCGTCCTCTTCCTCACGCTCTCCGGCCTCGCAACCGGCCTCTCATGGCTCTGCTACTTCCGCGCGCTGCAACTGGGCCCAGCCTCCCGCGTTGCTCCGCTCGATAAATTAAGCGTGCCGCTCGTAATGCTGCTCGCCGTCGTGCTCTTGCATGAAAAAATGACAATCCCGGCAGCCATCGGCGGCTTGCTGATTACAGCCGGCGCAATCGTAATGGTTTTGGGATGAAGACAGTCAGGCGCATCGTTCTAACCGGATTCATGGGATCAGGCAAAAGCACCGTAGGCCCGCTGCTGGCGCAAAGGCTCGGCTGGAAGTTCATCGACGCCGACGATGCCCTCGTCAGCCGGCTCGGCATGACCATCGCCGAGTTCTTCGCCCAGCACGGGGAAGCCGCCTTCCGCCAACGCGAACGCGAAGCCATCGCCCACCTCATCCAGCAAGATTCCCTCGTCCTTTCGCTAGGCGGCGGCGCAATCGAAACCGACGCAACGCGCGAACTCCTTCTCACGTCCCCCGGCACTCGCCTCGTACATCTCGAAGCCCGCCTGGAAACGGCTCTCGAACGAACACGCGGCACCGAAGCCATACGCCCCGTACTCGCCGACACCGTCAATCTGCGCACACGCTACGAACGTCGCCTGCCGCTCTACCGCAAAGCCCACCTCTCCGTATCCGTAGATTCCCTAACGCCCGAGCAAATAGTAGAGTCCATTCTTCAACAGTAAGGAAAAATCGGAAGCAAACATCCCATTGGAGGGAGCAGGGGCCTTCAGGCCCCTGAAACAAGCGGGCTCAAGAACATGGGCTTTAGCCCCGGACATTATCCAGCGCCTTTTGACCTGCAAAGCCGGAAACATTCCCCATCCCCACGGTGTCTAAATAGGAAAGCTGTAACGCGAATTCCGGCACGACACAACTCCGTACGAACAAATCAGCACGACTGAGAGGACGCAGGTGGCAGACGGCGGTCCTTCCTTGGCATCCATCACTCCGGCCGCAGCCGACACACAAGGCATCGCGCGCTTTCCGCGATGGGCCATGGCCGGCGGCTTGCTCAACGCGCTGCTCGTCGCGTGGTTACTCGCCTGGTGGCACGACAGCTTTTCGCTGCCGCATTTTGCCATCCTGCTCATCTCCGCTGCCTATGTAGCCATCTCCGCACTCGCCGCAGCCGCGGCCGCGCGTCACTACTGGCGGCAGGCAAAGTTCCGTTCGCGCTACACGCTCGAAGAGCTGATGCTCACATGGGGAGCCGCATGGGTATGGGCTCCGGCCGTAGTCCTGCTCCTGCGCCGCGATCTATGGTGGGCGCCAGTAATCGCAGCCTTGGCCGCAGCCGTACCCGCCTGCACCATGCACTGGATGCGAGTAAAAGCCGAACGCGACCAACCCAGCCGCGAAACCACAGACTGCACAACACGCCCACTCTTTGCAGAAACGCTGCAACCCATCCCATGGGACTGGCGTGGCACAGCAATCGCAATCTGCATCTACGTCGCCTGCGCAGCCTATCTCGACATAGACACCCTGCCCGCGTGCGCCGCAGCCGCAATCGCAGCCTTCCTCTTCGCAGGCCAGCGCGCAGCCGCACTCGATGAACGTGCTGAAAAGCTTTCATCCCGCGACCGCACTCGCGGACGTCTCGTATGGTCCGCAATGCTCGCCGTGCTGGTCACCATGCTCGCACTCATAGCAGGCAAGCCCAGCAGCGGCACATCCGTGCATGCTGTCTCAGCCAAAGTTAAGAAGGCCGACATCAACGAACCCAGCGGCCTCGGAAACTATCAAAGCGTAATCCTCTGGCCGCAAAAACCAGAAAAACAGCTAATCCTGCCACCAGACCTGCTCCCTGCAACACCACTGACGCAAAAACAAACCATCCACTTCACCGGCGTCTACTGGTACTTCGAAGCCCCTGCAACCGAGCCCGGCCCACAAGCACACATAGCTCACGGCAACCCCATGGACGTAAGCATCCGCACCGTGAACACGCGCCCACTCATGATGCAGGCGCACCAGAAACTCGCTGAACCCATCCGCCTCTCAAGCGTCCGCACCATCGACATAACCCTGCAAAACCGCGACAACGACCGCGGCCTGCTCTCCATCGGCATCATCCTCACAGACTCCGCCCTTTCCAACACCGCCGGAGTCAACCTCGGCCTCCAGCCGCTGCCTTCAACTGAACCGGAAAACTTCACAACGAAAACAGCACCCGTAACCGAAACTCTCCACTTCGCCATCCCCCCACAGGCCCAGGCGCAAATACGCCGCTTTGACGGAATCACGGTGCTGATCCTCCCGGACCCCAGCCGCATGCACTCCGGCTCCCGCGTGGCCATCGACCGCTTCAATCTCGAACCACGGTAACGCCCCACTCCCCTGCTTGCTATCATTGGAAAGACGCCCTGCAAGCATTCGGGCATTTCCCTGCTGAGGTCTTTCCACCCTCCTGATGGCTCCTGTCTCCCAGGCCGCGATTCCCGACCCTGCTTCGGTTGCACTCAACACGCAGCCCGAGGAATCCGCACAGACCGCCATCCACGCGCCCAAACCCGGGACCACAGCCCAGCTCATTCATGACGTACAGGAGCTCTTCAAGCCCCGCGTAACCGGCCTTGTTCTCGTAACCGGCTGGGCTGGCTTCTATCTCGGCTCCATGCAATCCGGAATCTCCAGCCTCCAGCGCGGCCTCCTCGACACCCTCATCGGCATCGCCGCCGTCTCCGCCGGAGCCAGCGCCCTCAACCAGGCCATCGAGCGCAAAAGCGACGCCAAGATGAAGCGCACCGCCGACCGCCCCCTGGCTTCAGGCCGCTTCCCCCTTGCCGTAGGAGTCCTCGCCGGAATCGCCGCCCTGGCCGCCGGCGGAGCATGGCTGGAGCTCCATACCAACCTGCTGACCGTAGCCCTGGCGCTCCTGACGGCCTTCACCTACGTCGCGATCTATACCCCGCTCAAGCGCATCACCACGCTCGCCACCTTCATCGGAGCCTTCCCCGGAGCCATGGGCCCCATGCTCGGCTGGACAGCGGCCCGCGACCGCATCGAGTGGCCCGCCGTAGCGCTCTTCGCCATCCTCTTCGTCTGGCAGTTCCCGCACTTCATGGCCATCGCCTGGATGTACCGCGAAGAATACGGCAAAGCCGGCATCAAGATGCTCCCTGTCGTGCAGCCCGATGGCTGGTCCACCGTAGTCGAAGCCCTCTTCTACGCCGTCTTGATGATCCCCGTAAGCCTCGCCCCGTGGAAACTCGGTATGACCAGCTGGCCCTACGCCGTAGTAGCCGCAATCCTTGGCCTCGCCTACCTCGGCTACACCATCCGCTTCACCGGAATCCTGCGCACAAAAGACGCAGCCCAAAGCCGCATGCTCGCGCGCGACCTCCTCAAGGTAAGCGTCATCTATCTTCCGCTCTTAATGACCGCGCTGATGGTCGGCGCAATCGCAAAGCACTGATCTCCTGAACAAATAAAAAGGGACCCATGGCGACACTCGCAACTGACAACACGAAGCCCGCGATAGGCGCAATCATCGCCATCAGCGCAACCGCCACCATCTTTCTCTTCTGGCTCATTTACATGCACCCGGCGGCAGACGCATCCGGCACGCAGTTCGCCTTCCTGCCCGCGCTCAACGCCATCCTCAACGGCCTCAGCGCCATAGCACTCCTCATCGGCTTCACCTTCATCAAGGCAAAGAAGATCCCGCAGCACCGCGCCGCCATGATGACGGCCTTCGTCTTCTCCACACTCTTCCTCGTCAGCTACATCGCACATCACGCGCTGCACGGCGACGTCCGCTACCCCGCAACCGCAGCCTTCCGCACGCTCTACCTCTGGCTGCTCACAAGCCACATCATCCTCGCCATCGTCGCGCTGCCGCTGGTCTTGGTGACGTTCTTCTTTTCGCTCACTGGCCGCATCCGCCAGCATCGCAGCGTAGCCCGCTGGACCTTCCCCCTCTGGCTCTACGTCTCCGTCACCGGCGTCATCACCTACGTAATGTTGCGCCTCGCGATGAGTTAAGCCGCCATGAGCGCGCACGACAGGCACGCAGAACTCAACCGGCAGGACGGCACGCTCCAGCTCCTTCGCTGGGGCGGAATGATGGTAGCGGCAGGCCTGATCTCCGCCGCGCTTCTTGAAACTGTACTCGGCGGCTTCTCCGCAACCGGCGCCCACACCAACAGCGGCTGGTTCGCCCTCATCGTCGCGTTAATGTGTCTCCCCTTCGGCGCACTGCTCTTATTACTAGGCGCAGCCAAGTGGCTTCGCAACCAAACACTCAGCCGCAAACAGTGAAGTAAAGGCGCAGAAAAACACCAAAAACAGCGCAATTATTCACAACTGCTCCACCTTCGGAAGCCGCGTCCTCTCTGCTATCCTTTTCCATTACCGGGAGAAAAAACTCACCATGGCAAAGAGCGTAAATAAGGTCATTCTTTTGGGCAACGTAGGCAAGGATCCCGAGATCCGTTCGACGGGCGGCGGCACAATGGTAGCGAATCTCACGCTCGCCACCAGCGACCGTTTTCAGGACCAGTCCGGCAACTGGCAGGACCGCACCGAATGGCATAACCTTGTAGCCTTCAAGCGCACGGCAGAAATCATCCGCGACTACGTCAAGAAGGGCACCAAGCTCTACGTCGAAGGCAAGCTGCAGACCCGCAGCTGGGATGACAAGGACACCGGCCAGAAGAAGTACCGCACCGAAATCATCATCAACGACCTCTCGCTGCTCTCCGGCCGCGACGAAGGCGGCTACAGCCGCGGCAGCAGCAGCTCCACGGCCAGCTTCGACCAGCGCCAGCCGGCCGGTGCCGACGACTACGCCTCGACGGAAATCTCCGACGACGACATCCCTTTTTAATTCTACCGTATCAATTTATTTATGTTACAAATATCGGTAAAGTCCTTTCTTCATAGGGCTTTACCGATATTTACTTTGTAGCGCTTGTTTGGGATGGATTTATAGCACCACGCGTGGATTTGCCATTCCTTTGTCTAGATTTTAGATATTTGCGGCCTCACGCCTTTGTTGCGTTTTTGCTCAATTACATTGATCACAGCCATAATCAATGACCGAATTCCAGGCCTCTCAATGGAAGCACCATCACCAAGGCGCATCTCCGTAAGCGACATTCTGGAAATGCATCAGAGCATGATCTGCCAACCATGCTCTGACAGAGAACTCCGCCGAAAGGCTTCACTAGGTGTTTAGTCCCGGCATTTGATGGTACATACTCTTCCGAAGAGTGGAAGGAGGCACTATGGGCCAGGTTCAACATCGGGGCGCCACCACGCATTATTCGCAATACACGTTCACTGATTCTCTGCCGCGGCAACAACGAGATTCGCCCTCAATGCTGCTCTGGCAGAGTATAGCGGTTCTCCAGTTGCTGTAGAGCAAAGCCGCAACAACTAAGTGGCCTTTTCCTCAAGAAAAGGCCATCCACCACGGAACTTAAAACGCAACATCTTACTGGAAAACCGCTCTAATTCACCACCAGCGTCAGTGTTTGCGTCGCTGTCGTATTGCCGGATGTTGCCGTCAAGGTCAGCGAATAGGTTCCCGGCGGCGTCTGATGTGATGCAGGTGGTGGAGGAGTTTTACTGCCTCCGCCGCCGCAAGCCGTAACACTAAAGGCCGCCATCGCCAGCATGAGCACTGCAAGGAGAGGGCCGCGACGCCTCCGCGGCAGCAGCCACACGAAACCGAAGAGCGGCAGAAAACCCAGCCCAGCCAAAAGGGCAGTGTTCCTCTTGAGGCTCGCGCTCTGTGTGGAACTGGTGGTCACGGTGACGGTAAAGTTTGCCGCGCCACCTGCGGCAAGAGAAACGCTGGTTGGCGCTATCGAGCATGTGGCGTACGCGGGAGCCCCCGTGCAGGCCAGATTCACCGTGCCGCTGAAGCCGGTTGCCCCCGTAAGGGAAAGCGCGAATGTTGCCGTGTCTCCACTGGACACTGTGGCCGTAGTTGACCCGCCGGATTGTGTGCCAATCGTAACCGGAGCCACGCCCGTACCGGAGAGCGATACAGACTGCGGGCTGTTGGCGGCGTTGTCCGTAACGGAAAGTGTGCCGGTGCGGGTCCCGTTAGTCGAGGGAGTGAAGACTACAGTGATCGTGCATGTGCCGCCTGCTGCCAGGCTCGTGCCACAGGTGTTGGTCTCGGAGAAATCGCCGCCGGCAGCAATGCCTGTAATGGCCAGGGCCGCGTTGCCGGGGTTCGAGAGCGTAACGGATTGCGCCGAGCTTGACATTCCCTGGGTCACGCTGCCGAAGTCGAGTGAGGATGCCGAGAGGGATGCCTCAGGATTCTGAGCAGCAATGGAAAACTCCGCCGCGGCTGAGCTGCCGCCACCGGGCCCTGGAGTGTAAACGGAAATCTCCGCGGTCCCCGTGGCGGCGACGAGCGATGCCGGTACCTGTGCGGTAAGGAAGCCGGCGCCCCGGAACGTGGTGGTGAGCGCCGTACCATTCCAGTCCACTACCGAAGAGGAGAGGAAGCCGGCGCCGCCGACTGTTAGTGTGAAGGCCGCGCTGCCCGCGATGGTTCCGGTGGGCGAGAGTATTTGCAGGATCGGAGTAGGGTTAGGCCCCGTGGGCGCGACGATACTGGAGCGTAACAGGTAGAGTTCCGCATCGGTTTGGCCGACGCCGGATTCGATAAACGCGAAGCCGTCGGCTCCCCACCGATTGAGGCTGCTGTATGCCGGCCAGTAAATTTGCGGGAAATCCACACTGCCCACAAGCTGATGCGAAGTAAGCCCGTAGGCGTCGAGACGAATTTCGGTCGAATCAGGAATGTTGACCTCGCCCACGCTGTAAAACTCACCGTTCTGGGTGTTGAGCGTAATGGCCGGGTTCTCGGTAGGGTCGATGGGAAACGATCCGGTCTGTGTTTGCGTGGAGGGGCTCCATATCTGGCCCAAGTTGGTGTAGAGCAGCGCGCCGTCGGTAATGACCAGGTTGCCGTTGTTCGGCTGGCCATAATTGGTGCCGGTCACCGGCGTATAAGCGAGTCCGGAGCTGGTAATTTCCGCTTCATTAAAGAATGGATTCTGAACGTCCGTGAAGGGCAGCGAGTAAGCAACCAGCGGATTGGTCGTGACCGCCGTGCTGGCGAACTCCGGGTTAGCCATCTGCGGTCCGCCGCCTGCGGGAACATAATTCACCAGGCCGCTGTCATTGTAGAGCGCCATCATATAGCCAAGCGCAAGTAGCACCTCCGTGGATTGACCGGGCACGGCCTGTAGATCTGCGGCCTGGGGCCCCGTGCAACTGGAGCAGTAGATATTCGGCGGAAAGGCAAAGGTGCGGTCCACTTGGCTCGTCTTGAGATCGATGCGGTCGAGCGTATCCGTGCTGTTGGTGTTGTTGTCGAATGGAGCAACGTAGAGATACGCGCCGTCATCGGAAGCGGCCAGATAGCGGGGATTGGCCATCACAGGAATCGGCGTGCCGGGCTTGCCCGTCGTGGGATCCACGGGAATCACTGTATTGGGGTTCTGCGGATCAGAACTGGAAATCGCCGCATAGATCATCCCGGTGGCAGGCACGTAGATAAGCGCGGTGGGATTGATGAGCACCGTCTGGTAAGGCGTGACAGTGACGCTGGCGCTCACTCCTCCGCCGGGCTGGGGATTCACCACGGTAAGCTGCTGCTCGCCGAGCGCGGTGAGCAGTGACGCCGGAATAACCGCCTGCAACTGCGTGTTGCTCACGAATGTGGTTGCCAGCGCCGTGCCGTTCAGTTGCGCCACAGACTGCGGATAAAAATTGGTTCCAGTCAGCGTCGGCTTGGCGTCCTGGTTGAGCAGTACGGTCGGCGTGCTGTTGGCGGTAATGATGGGCACGCCATAAATGGCATCGCCTGTGCCGCTCAGCGCAACAGTGAGTTGCGGCGTGGCGGGGTCGTTCGATGCGATGGTCAGCGTGCCGGTCGCGGAGCCGGGGACGGTTGGCGCAAAGGTCAGCGCCACGGAACAGAAATTAACCTGCGATTGCTGAGTGCAGTTCTGGCTGACCAGCGCGAAAGGCGGACCGCTGACCGCGACGCTCGAAATGGTAAGTGCGGCCTGTCCTCCATTCTGGATGGAAAGCTGCACCTGCGGCCCGGTGGTGCCCACCAGCAAATGCCCGAAGAGGACCGGATTGGCGCTGGGCACAATGCGCGGCGCAATGCCCTGCCCCTGGAAGGAGATCGACTGCGGCATGTTGTTGGCATTTGAGGTGAGAGTAATCGAGCCGGAGTTGGCAAGGCTGTTCACCGGCGTGTAGGTGAGCGTAATCGGACATACGGTGCCTGCTGCAACAGCGCTGCAGCTCGTTGTGGCCGTCACCGTAGGATCGGTCGAAGTAATCGCCGAGATGGTCAGCGGGGCATTGCCGCAGTTGGTCGCCTGCACGGTCTTCGTCGCGGGGGTCTTGGCATTCACATTGCCGAAGTTCACGTTGAAAGTGTCAAAGCAGACCGCCGCCGACGCAATCGACAAGTCGATCTTCGCGACGAAGGAATGGATCGGGAAAGCCTGCGGATTTGTGGGCGCAGGTAGCGCGGGCTCAAAGCTGCCGGGCGTGGTGGGAAAGAGCCGTGAGGTAGTCGTTCCGGTGGCAATGAGGCGATCGCTGGAATCGAGAGCCAGACCAGAGAAGTTCGAGCCGCCCAGGACGGGATCAAGAGCGCTTAAAAAACTGCCAAACTCCACTTTGCTCAGGTCGGGGCTCATCTCCGCAAGGATCATGTCTGAGGTACTTCCGGTGTTTTCGTACATGGTCACCAGCGGATTCTGCATGGGAAAATCAGCCGAACTGGTAAAACCTCCGACAAAAACATTGCCCTTGCTATCGAGCGCAATCGCGTTGAATCCGCTGGATTCTTCTGTCTGGCCTGTGCCGGTGCCATCCAGATAAGTACCCGCCAGCGCCTTGGTCACCTTCGGATCGACTTCCAGAATGTAACCCGACCAGGGGCCGCTAGAGCCGCCTGTGCTGGGCGCCTTCTGGTAGGCATTGGCGCTTAATGGAAGCGTAGTTTCGCCGGTTGCGCCGGTGATCCAGAGATTGCCGCTCTTGTCCACGGCCAGCCCGCCGACTTCATCCGTGCCAGGCAGATAGCTGGCGTAATTCAGCGCCGTGGCGTCGGCATTGAGCTGAAAAACAGCCCCCGCCGAGGGGCTTTCGTAATTCACGTATGGATTAGGAAACTGCGCCCCAAGAACTCCGGTCGTTGTCGGCAGGCCCAGGCCGCCCCAACCCGCCACCGTGGCGTTGCCCTGGCCATCCACGGCGATGCCGGCGGGAAACCACCAGTTGTTGTAAACCTGCGAAGGATCGTTGGAGCCGTTACTGGGAATCAATGTGGAGTAAAGGAGCTTGCCTGTCGGGTCCACCTTGAGAACAAAGGTCTGATTGCCTGGATAACCGATCGGCGTCGGGTCGAGCGTGCCGGGCGTCGTTTGAAAGTTCGCGTCGTCCGTTGTGCCGGCCAGATACGCATTGCCGGCGGAATCGACGGCCACCGGCACATTTCCGATACCTGCATAAGTGCCTTGCTCGCCGCCGATCATCCCCGAGTAGTTGAGACTGGAGCCGTCGGACGAAAGCGAAACGAGGAAAAAGCATGAATCGTTGATCTGACACTGGGGCGGCGAGATGGCACCTGCATGCGGAAAATTCGTGTTACTTGCAATGCCGGCCACGATCACGTTGCCGCCGGGGTCCACGGCAATGGAACCTGCAGTGGCACTGCCGATATACGTCGAAAAAATCAGCGATGCTCCCGTGGGATCGAACTTCGCGACGAAAGCATTCTCGCAAGTGCTGCCTGCGGTGCAGCCTGGCGCCTGATTCTTAAACGGCAAATCCGCGGACGTACTCCAGCCGGTGACAAGAATGTTGCCGCTGTTGTCCGTGGTCACAGCCGTGATCTGATCCGTGCCCGTTCCGCCGAGATAAGTGGCGAAGACGAGCACGGGATCGATGATGAGCGGGCGGGTCCGGTCATAGTTTCCCACGGAGAAGCCAATCCGTCCGTCCGGGCCAAGGGCAAACTCTGCCTTAACCAACTCGCGCCTGCCATTGGCCTCCTGATAGGCTACCGGCCTGCGCAAAGTCAACACGCCGGTACCGGCATGAACGGATAGATCGCCTGAAGGAGCCTGCTCCACACGACCGTCCAGATGAAATTGGATGCTTGTCGGGTCCGCGCCGGGGGCAACACGGAAGTCATGCTCCAGTTCCTCGCCATTGCCGTAAAAGCTGAGGGAGATGCCCGGATACAGGTCTGCGTATTCAATCTGCGCAAAGAGAGGCACGTTGCGAACCCAGCCTGCTGGGTTGTTACCGAGGAAATAGTTAGCGTGGCCGGCCAGCCGCTGCCGGGCAAGCGGTGCCGCACCGTTTCCGGCAAATTCAAGGTGGAGTGTTTCCTGCCCTTTTCCCGCGCCGGCGAGGTGGAACTCCACGCCGCCCTTGCCGAACAATGCATCGATCCCGTCACGGTGAAAGTGATAGCGCGCAGTCAAAGGAGACTGGCCGTAATTCTCCTCAAACGCAATGGGGAAGGCATGAAAGCGCGCATCGTTCTCTGCTTTCCCAATGAGAGATGTGATGGAGAACAACAACGCTAGAGCGAACCAGGGCAAAGACAAACGAGGCATGTCCACCTCAAATGCGAGAGCAAAATGTGAGAGTGCAGTTGATTAAATCACATTCCCGACATGCAGTCCAGATGCCTGCCAAGCCTTCGCACAACCGAAGCTGAAACAGCCGGAATCGTTGCCGATAAAAGGGTTCCCAAAACTTCAGACCACGCGAGGGAACGACGCACAAAAAAGCGCAAGATCAGAACTCAATATCTGGCCTTCTCGCCCTCAAATGCAACAAAACATCGCAAGAATCAGCTTGTTGATTTGTCAATCCATTGCTTTTCAATGATACAAACGCAACAACAACTATTGAGGTACTTAGAACCTTTTTGACAGGAACAACCGACAATATTGTTGCAAAAACTGGTAAAGCCCTTCCTATAAGGCTTTACCAGTTTTGTTTTTACTTTGGAGAGCATTAATTCCAAAGAGTCTGTTAGCACCACCAAAACGTGCATCATGTTAAAGCAAAAAGTTAGATATAGGACATATCGACAAAATGCCGCATTAGCACTGTGCTACTACAAGATGGAATCTGTTCTTGCCTGATCCTGTTTCCCATAAACCAAATAAAATCCTGCAGGCACAAGGAACACTGTCAGCGCAACAGAAACCAACAACCCTCCGACCAGAGCACGGGCCAAGGGTGCGTACGATTCGCTCCCTTCGCCCAGTTTGAGCGCCATGGGAAGCAGGCCAATCAACGTCGCAAGCGAGGTCATAAGAATGGGCCGCAACCGAACCCGGCATGAAAGCATAATTGCCCGGCGTACATCCATGCCCTGCTTGAGCAGATGGTGAGCAAACTCAACGATAAGAATGCTGTTCGAGAGCGCAATGCCTGCCAGCATCACCACACCCATAAGCGACATGACGTTCAATGTTGTGCCCCATAACAAAAGAGCAAGAATCACGCCTGTAATTCCCGGCGGCAGAGCAAGCAGAATGATGAATGGATCTACAAATGACCGGAACTGTGCAACAAGAATGAGATAAAGCAGAAGCACGGACAGTGTGAGGCCAATAGCGAAGCTACGGAAAGAAGCGTTCATTGACGCAACGCTTCCGGCGAGTGCGACCTCAACACCATGTGGGGGATTGGTCTGGTCCACGATTGCCTGGATCTGTTTGGAAAGACTGCCTAGGTCCTCGGTCTGTGGGCGCACATAAATGTCCATCACGCGGCGAATCTGCGTATGATCCATCTCCGTGGGCGCATTGAATCGTTCGATATTCGCAACCATGTCGAGGCGCGTAGGGTGGGTAATGCCCGCGCCGTGCAGCGGAATCGCTTTCAGATCCTCAACGGACTGAACCTGCCCTTCCTTGTACATCACGGTGAGAAAGTAGTTGTTGCCGCTCTTGGGGTCAATCCAGATGCTGGGCGCAATCATCTGATTGGAAGTGAGTGACGTGATGATATTGGAGACGACTTCTTTCTCCGTGAGACCGAGCTCACTAGCCCTTGTACGGTCAATGGAGATACGCAGCGAAGGATAATCGATGTCCTGCGGAATATAAACATCCGCAGCGCCCCGCAGGCTGCGAATACGCGAAGCAAGCTGCTGGGCAACAGCGTAATCAGCATTCATATCATTGCCCGCCACGCGCACATCGATTGGCGCAGGGGCACCCATGTTCAGCACGCCATCCACCAGGCTGCCGGAAGAGTAAAAGGTTTCCAGCTCTGGCATCTCATGCCCAATGGCCTGCTTAATCATCTCAATGTAATCAAAACTACTAGTCTTGTGATCGGGAATAAGCGCTACCTGCGTAAAACCTGTGTGCATAGCAGAGTTGGGTGAAAAAAGCGCAGAGAATCCAGGATCGACACCGATGTTAGTCACCGTCATGCTCATGTCGTGCGGGGAAACAACACGGCGCACAATGGCTTCCACCCGCGCAGCCTCTTCTTCTGTAGCTTCAAGCTTTGTGCCAGAAGGAGCCTTGAAGCTGATAACGAACTGACCGGCATCCGTGCGCGGAAAGAAAGAGAGCCCAAGTAGCGGAAACAGTAACAGGCTGAGCAAAAAGACAACGCCAAAGCCGAGAAGAGTTGCGCGAGGGCGCTCAAGAACACGGGTAACAAGTCGGTCGTAACAATGCAGAAGCGCGTCAAAGCCATGGGCAAAGCGTTCATTGAAGCGCGTCCATATACCTGTCAGATGTCTATGCGGCGCGGCTTCAATTTCGACTTCCTCCTCTGCAGATTCATGCGGATAGTCTCCATGAGCACTCTTGATGAAGCGAGCGCAAAAGAGCGGAACAACTGTGAGCGCGACAAAATAAGAAGCAAAGAGTGAGATGACAACAGCAAGCGCAAGCGAAGAGAAGAGAAATTTGCTGACACCATAAAGCAGCGTGACAGGAAAAAACACAACTACCGTCGTCAACGTTCCGGCCAGCACAGGAAGCGCAACTTCGCGCCCGCCGTTCTCCGCGGCAGCAAGAGGAGCTTCACCCTCCTCGAGGTGCCGGAAGATATTTTCGAGAACGACAACAGAGTTATCAATCAGACGCGAAAGTGCCAGCGCCAGGCCGCCAAGAACCATGCTGTTGACTGAGCTTCCCATGAGCCGCAGAACAAAGAAAGTCGCCAGCAGCGAGAGCGGAATAGAAAAGAAAACTGCAACAGTGGCGCGCATGCTGCCTAGAAAAATGAGAATCATCAGGCAGGTAAGGAACAAGCCAACTCCGCCCTCGTGCAGCAGTGTCTCGATTGCCGTTTTGACAAAGCGGGACTGGTCAAAGACGACGCGGCTCTTGAGCGTCGCTGGCACATCGTAGAGTTTCTTCAGAATCGACTGCACGCCGTTAACAATCGCTATAGTGTTGGCATCGCTTCCGGCTTTGAAGATGGGAAGATAAACAGCACGCTGGCCATCAACGCGGACAATGTTGTATTGCAAGCCGAAGGAGTCGAGCGGTGTGGCAACGTCACCGACGCGCACCGGAGATTGGCCTTCCATCTTGATCGGCACCTGGGCAATATCATCCGCTCCTTTGAGCATGGAGTTCGTGTAAAGGTCGTAGTCGTAGCGGCCAATCTGCACGTCGCCAGCCGGAAGGATGACATTCGCATCGTTGATGGATCGCACCACATCCATCGGGCTCAATTGGTTCGCTTCGAGCTTGTAGGGATCGGCATAGAGCATGATCTGTCGCCAGCGGCCACCAAAAGGCTGCGGCACAGACGCACCAGGCACGTTTGCAAGCTGGTTGCGAACAAAGTTCTGCGCAATGTCTTTCAGCGTGCTCTCGTTTAATCCCGATCCGCTCAACGGAACAAGCGCAACAGGAATGCTCGAAGCATCCTGCTTGAGCACAATAGGCGGATATGTTCCAGGAGGCATATCGCGCAAATCACTCATGGCGAGCGAGGCGATGGTCGAGGCGTCAGCATCTGCGTCAGTGCCCTCACGGAAGTAAACCTTGATGAGGCTGACACCGGGTAGCGAGCGGGATTCCATGTGGTCGATGCCAGCGGCCAGCGTGAACTGCCGCTCCAGGTGATATGTAATGTTCGTCTCGATCTGCTGCGGCGGCATGCCAGAGTAAAACGTGGCAACCGCAACCACTGGAAGCTGCACTGGCGGAAACATATCCACCGGCATCTGGGAGACACTTACTGCGCCAAGAATCATGATGACAAGGCAGACCACAACAATCAGGTACGGATTACGGATGGAAAATCCCGACATGCTCTTCGCTCGTCCTTATTTGTGGTTTTCAGCCTGCTCATAGGTCGCGTACACGGGTGTTACCTTCTCGCCATCGGAAAGCCCTGTATGACGGCCAACAATGACGTGGTCCCCGCTCTTGATGCCAGAGAGAATCTCGACGCGTGTATTCGTTTGAAGTCCCGTGCTCACAGGCGTTAGATGAACCACGCCATCGCGTACGACGTAAACCTGCTCAGTGCTGGTGCCCATACCGTCCACGGCATCAAGAGGTACGCTGAGCACATTTGGCCGTGCCGCCAGGTGCAGATGCACTTCGGCATACATCCCGGGAACAAGCGAGCCGTCAGAGTTCGGCACATCGACTTCCGTGTCCATTGTTCGCGTAGCCAGTTGCACGTTGTCGGCGTAGCGCGTCACCTTGCCTTTCAGGGTTCTCCCAAGGCTTATGACATTCACATCAACAGGCTGGCCATTGCGTACCTCAGCCACGTCGCTCACAGGGACAGGAAGGATCAGGCGCAGCAAATCATTCTGCGCCAGACGCACCACGGGCATCGCCTGCGTCTGCGAAGAAATTCCAGCTTGAATCATCGAACCAGTGTTCGCGTAGCGCTTAGTAATAACACCAGTGAACGGCGCGCTGATCGTCGTGTAAGCCAGCATTGCAGCCGCGCGTGATGACTCCGACTTCGCTTCATCAAGCTGCTCCTCCGCGGCCTTCACCGCGGATTCTGCGCGCGTCACCTGCGCCTTCGCTTCCAGGCTTCGCGCCTCAGCCACATCAATGTCCTGCTGCGGAACTAAACCTGCGTCGTGCTTCGCCACATCCTGAATACGCTCGGACGAAAGTGTCGCAATGCGCTCGCCGGCCCGCGCGTGCTCAAGCTCGGCCTGCGCACTTGTGACATTGGCCTGTGCAGCGGCGATGCCCGCCTTGGCCTTGGCCGCCTCATCTTCAATCTCCGGCGCTTCCAGCGTTGCCAGTACTTCGCCGCTGCGGACATGATCGCCAATATCCACACGGATGGAATGCACATAGCCGGCCACTTTCGCCATCACATCCACATCCTGATATGGCCGAAATTCAGCCGTAAGTACAAGGTTGTCTTCAAGCGTAGCCGGGCCAGCCGTCGCCACCGGAACCGTTGGAACAATGCTGTTCACAGGTGCATTGGACCGGCATGCTGTAAAAAGTCCAGCACCGGAGACAGCAAGCGCTCCCAGCACACACACATATCGCAGATTCGCCATCGATGGCGCCCCCTCGCAATCGTTAGTTCAAAAGTCCGGCGGCAAAGTCCAGCTCCGCGCGCCGTGTGAGCCAGGTGTATTCCGCATCGGCGGCCTGAATCTCCGCTGACGTTTCGTTCAACTGCGCCTCGTTCAGTTCCACAATGCTGCCAAGGCCGGCATCGTATCGGTCCTGTGCCAGCCGCAGCGCTTCCTTGCTCTGCGCAACAAGGCGCGCAGTAACATCAAGACTCTTGCGAGCCTCTTCAGCGCGCGACCACGCATCGCGGACCTGTTCATTCACTTCCAGCGAAAACTGTTGCGCATCATGCGCCCTGGCACGAGCCTCATACTCCGCCTCGGCGCGCCGCGCCGCAAAAAGCCCGCCGTTAAAAATAGGAATGTTCAAATTGAACCCAGCGGCAGCGTAATCGCCCTGCAGAGTGTGGTCGTGGTAAGGAATCTGACCGGCAGCGGCAACCGCGCTCAGCGCAGGATAACTAAGGCGTTTCTCCGATTGCGCAAACGCTTCTGCCGCGTGCTGCTGCGCCTGTGCAGCATTCAAATCGGCACGCTGAGATTGCGCGGTTGCAAGCAATGTGTCAATCGCGCCGGGCAGCGTATCCTGCGATACTGACGCATCAACAAGCAGCGCAGTTATTGGCTTTTCTGAACCCATTGCCGTGGCCAGCGCAGCACGGCGCTCAGCCACAATGCCTTCAGCATGCACCACTGCAAGCTCGGCTTCATCCTCAAGCACCTGAGCAAAGTGAACGTCCAGTGTAGAGCGCAACTGGCTTGCGGCCAACGCCGACAATTGCCGAACAACAAGTTGTCGATTCGTTAGCGCAGCTTGCGCTGCACGCAATACGGCTTCTGCGCCAAGCACCTGGTAGTAGGCTTCCCGCACATTGAGGCGAATCTGCGCACGAGTCAGCGTAGCAACATCTTTTTGTGCCTCGGCAGAGGATCGCGCGCTGCGAACCAGTGCACTGGTCCTGCCAAAATCCATGACAAGCTGCGTGAGGCCGCCGCCATAGGCAAAGCGATCCGAGATGGATGAAGTGGTGATGTTTCCCACGGCGATCGCCGTGCTCGTATCAGCAACAAGCGCGCCTGTCGCATTGAAAGCCACCGTAGGCAACAAGCTTGAACGCGCCGCGCGAATCTGCTGATCTGCGGCCTGAGCCCGGAGCGCGGCCGCAATTACCCGCGGTTGATTGGCAAGAGCAGCACCCTCCGCCTGTTCAAGCGTCAACGCTCCCTGCGGAGCGGCTTGCGCTGCCGCTCCGTGAGGAAGTGCGCCGAGGATGGTGCTGGCAAGGATAAACGTACTGGCAAAAAGATCGCATCGCCTCATTCGCATCGCCCCTTAGCGCGATGCGATGGACGGCTGTGCGTTGACTATCTCAAGCAGCGCCGTGCTGTACTTCCAGATTTTTGGTGAAACATGCGTTGAAGCCAGAGTCAGTGTCGAAGGCTGTGCGGCAGACCCGGTTTCGGTAGCGGAAATGGAAGAAAAACCATAAAGCCCGCAGGCCGAAGCTGAGTAAATGCCCACCGAAACTTCAACATCGCTTCCGTCGCAGTGGCCGCTTGCAATCAGATGCGCATAAACGCCGTCGTGCTTGTTATAGCCCACCACGTCGCCATCGCCGTTCGTCACCTTTTTGTCCACCGGCGTAAGCTGGTCGCCGCCAATCTGCGTCATCGTACCCCAGGGGTCCGCATCATGTGGCATGTTCGGAATGCGTGCCGCATCGCTTTCCAACCGGTTGGCCATGGCTCGCACCGTTACATTCAGCGGCAGGCTCTTGCCGTTCCACGCAATCGAGTCAAAGTGAACGGAGAGCACGGACTGTTTCTGGTGAGCGTAAGGCGTCTCGTTATACGCAAAGGCATTCGCCGCCACAACGTGCCCTGCTATCTTCGTGCCGGAAGGAATCACCACTCCATTGGCAAGGTGCACTACCTGGCTGGTTCGCGCTTCCACTGCGTCACCAGGATGAGCATTGGCTGCGCTTATCGTCTTCGTGAAAACAATAGGCAACGTCGTGGGAGCTTCCAATGCCGTTGGCGCGCTTCCAGCCTGCGCCAGGACGGCTGTGGAGGAAAGAAGAATTAAGGCAAATGTGCTGCGATGCAACATGGAAGCATCTCCTGTGCCGGGAACGGCTGATTGGAGTTGACCATGTTGCTTCCTTACATACACTTACAAATTTCTGACATTTGCATCGACAGACTTGTCCTATGCCGAGCCACTGCGAAATCATGAGACTGTAACGCGCAGATTGTTCATGCCCGAACGCACAAAGATTCTCATCATCGAAGATGACGGAAAGATGTCGCGAGCGCTCGTCTCGGGCCTCGAATCCGCAGGCTATGAAGTCATAACCGCGTCCACAGGCGAAGAAGGTTTCTACCTCGCACATTCGCAGCATCCGGACTTGCTGCTCCTGGACCTGACGCTTCCTCATCGCAACGGGCTCGAAGTTCTTCAGCAGATTCGTAAAGACGGTCTCGACATGCGTGTTCTTATCCTCACCTCACACAACACTGTCGAAGATCGTGTAGAAGGTTTACGAACCGGCGCCGACGATTATCTCGGAAAACCTTTTTCCTTTTCTGAGCTGCTGGCTCGCATTGATGCCCTCTTGCGCCGGTTTCTGCCGCCGGCACCTGAGAACCGCGCCATCGTCATTGCCGACCTTACGATTGATGTCAAAGGCCGCACCGCTGCACGCAGCGGCCAGTTCCTTGAACTAACACCTCGTGAATTCGATCTGCTTCTCTATCTCGCGGAAAACCGTGGCCGCACCGTATCCCGCGAGATGCTCACCCGCGATGTGTGGCGCGAAAATGCGCGGTACACACCCATCGACAATGTCATCGATGTGCAGATTGCGAGGCTCCGCCGCAAAATCGACGATCCGTTTCCAGTCAAATTACTGCAAACTGTGCGCGGCATCGGCTTCAGCCTGCGGGAGCCTGCCCTGTGAAGATGCCTCCCACGCTGCGTGGCAGGCTCACGCTCTGGTATTCGCTAGTGCTGGCTGCGTTGTTGCTCATCTACGCTGGAATCCTCTTCGCATTCCAATATGTCGTACTCACTCACCAGCTTCTCCATGACGAAGTACAGGACATCATCACAGTAGAAGGCCTGCTCTACTTCGATTCCAAAGGCATGCTCCAACTGCGCCAGGACTACTTCTCGCGTCCGCAATCGCATCTGCTTATTGACCGGCTCATGGAAGTCCGCGACCTGAACGGCGATGTCCTTTACAGAAGCCAAACCTTGCATGGCATGGCACTGGGAGGACCAAATCGTCCGAATGAAGGAGACTCCAGCTTCGGCGAACGCATCGTTCGTCTCGCCGATGGATCGCATGCATTTCTGGTCAGCCACCTTCACACACTCGGCGGCCGCACACTACTCATCCGTCTCGGTTACAGCATTGTGCCCCTGCGCGACCGTATGCTGCAATTCCTGCTCTTGCTCTTGGTGGCTGTCCCGATTGCTCTTGCATTCGCTGCCTTTGCCGGGCAGGCAATTGCGCGCCGTGCGCTCAAGCCCCTGGATCGTATGGGCACGCGCGCGGAGAACATTACGGCGAGCAATCTCGGTGACAGGCTCGATATAGATGGACCGGAGGAATTGAGCCACTTGGCTCTTTCTTTTAACCACCTGCTCGACAGGCTTGAGCAGGCATTTGTTCAACTCAGACGTTTCACCTCGGATGCCGCACATGAACTGCGCACGCCGCTCGCAGCGCTCAGAACTATCGGAGAAGTTGCGCTTGAGAAGAATGAGAGCCCCACTGCATATCGAGATGCCTTAGGAAATATTCTCGAAGAAACCACCCGCCTCAATGAAACTATCGATAGCCTGCTGATGCTGGCCCGCGCCGAAGCAGTCACGCCCGATAATCAGCGAACCACCTTTTTCGTCTCCGAGCTCGTGGATGAGGTCCTGAGCCTGTTCAGCATCTTGATGGAGGAACGAAACATCACAGCGCTCAAGGAAGATGAAGCTGCAGGCCGCGTCGCCATTTTTACTGATCGAGGCCTGTTGCGCATTGCCGTTGTCAACGTCCTGCATAACGCAATCAAATTTTCACCAACAGGTTCCTCTCTTCACATTCAATACTTCCGCTCGGCTTCGCCCTCCGGCGCTCTTTGCATTAGCATTCAGGATGAAGGCCCGGGCATTGCCGCAGGTGAGCACGAGCGCATTTTTGAAAGATTTTTCACCAGCACCTCACGCGCTACCGTAGCCGCAAGCGGAGCAGGACTGGGCCTATCGGTTGCCAAGCTGGTAATCAATCGCCTCGGTGGAAACATATGGTTTGATCCGGAGTTTTATTCCGGAGCCAAATGCGTCATCGAGCTTCCAATCTTTGGCAAAGCATAATTCCACTTTCTTGCAGGTCGAGTGGGAAACCACTAGCACGTATGCCTCTTGGTTTTAAAGAGAAACATTGCGAAGTAATCTATAAAAATGCACCAGAACGACAAGAAAAAAATCGACAGCTCAATTTCTTAACATCGTGTATTTCAATACATACGAATGCAACAGACTAATTCGAGACACTTAGAACCTTTTGAGAATCACAACAAGCCATCCACACCAAACCGCCCCGCGCACGGGCGGTTTTTCCTTGCCCCAATCAGCTAGCTACCTTGCCCCTCAGTTCCTTTCGCAACCGGTTTTGCCAGCGGATCATTATCCCGATCCGTAACCTCAACCAGCGCAGCCAGCCTCCCCGCCAACACTTCCGTCCACGCACCACCCGGCGCACGCCAAGCCCAGTTCCCTGCCGGCACAGCAGGAGTATTCATTCGAGCCTCTGACCCCAGCTCCAGCAAATCCTGCGCCGGCACAATCGCCAGCGACGCAACCGAAGCCTGCGTAGCCCGCACTAGCGGCCACACAGGCCGCCCCGCAACCGGCCCAACATAAGCCTCAACCGCCGCGCGTTCTCCTTCGCCAGCCGTCCCCCACCAACCCTGCGTCGTATCGTTATCATGCGTTCCGGTATAAGCCACCGAATCCGTCTTGTACCGATGCGGCAAATGCAGATGCGCACTCGCATCACTAAAGCCGAACTGAATGACCCGCATCCCCGCCAGCCCAAGCTCCTTTCGCAGTGCGTCAACCTCAGCCGTAATCACGCCCAGGTCCTCCGCCACCAGCGGCAACTCCCCAAGCACCCGCTCCAACGCATCAAAGAGCTCGCGCCCGGGCCCTTTCACCCACTCTCCCCTCACCGCCGTCTCTTCTTCTGCCGGAATCGACCAGCAAGCCTCAAACCCGCGAAAGTGATCCAGCCGCACCACGTCATAAAGCTGGCAAGACCGCCGAATCCGCTCCACCCACCAGTCAAAGCCGCGAGCCTTCAGCACGTCCCAGCGATACACCGGATTCCCCCACCGCTGCCCCGTCTCGGAAAAATAATCCGGCGGCACACCCGCCACATGAATCGGCTGCAGATTCTCATCCAGCTCAAAAATCTCCGGATATGTCCACACATCCGCCGAATCCATATTCACAAAAATCGCAATATCCCCAAGAATGCGTATCTTGTATTTCGCAGCAGCCTCGCGCAACATCCCCCATTGCACTGCAAACGCAAACTGCAGCGCCTGCTGCACGGCAAGCTCTCTTCCATGCTCCCGCATCAACTGCTCAAGCGCCTCAGGATGCCGCCGCCGCACCCCCTCAGGCCACTCCGTCCACGCGCCCGTACCATGCAGCTCGCGCAACACCGCATACATCGCATAATCATTCAGCCAGTAGGCATGCTCACGGCAAAAGCCCTCAAACACCGGCCACTGCTCATGCCTATCACCCAAATTCAAAAATTTCTCCGCCGCCTCAAGTAGCAGCGGCATCTTCCACGCCTCCACAGCCTCGTAATCAATAGGGCCAATCTGATCCCTGACCACTGACCACTGACCACCGTCTATCCATCCCCACTCCGCCAACACTTCCAAACTAATCAGCGAAGGATTCCCCGCAAACGCCGAAGTCGCCGCATACGGCGAGTTCCCATAGCCAGTAGGGCAAAGCGGCAGCACCTGCCACACATGCTGTTTCGCAGCCGCCAGAAACTCGACAAACTCAAACGCCGCGGGCCCAAGGCCGCCAATCGGCCCTTGGGAAGGTAAAGAAGCAATGTGGAGCAGAACTCCGGAAGAACGCGCAAATTGCATGCCTCATTATTACGGCCCCGGCCAACTAAAATGAATGCGATTCAAAAAAGCGCTTCTCAGAGCAACAGAAATTTACGTAGCAAGTGAGGATTCTCTCCGTGCATGATCGCCTGCCCTCCTTTTCGCTCGGTTTCCTTCGGGTCTTAGCCGGAGTCATGGTAATGACACCCACAATCATCTCCGCAGTCACCGCAGCCCATGCCCAGCCCAGCCACTTGCAGGCCTACCCGCCTCCACCGGCTGAAATCACCTCTGGCTGGCAGTTGCAGGACGCATCCAAAGTCACCGAGACCGGCGATCTCCTCTCCACGGAGAAAGCGACCACCACAAGCTGGCACGCAGCCGTCGTCCCCGGCACCGTCCTCACCTCGCTCGTCGCCGACAAAACCTATCCCGAACCGCTCTACAGCGAAAACAACCGCCCCGAAGTCATCCCGGAAACCCTCAACAAAACCTCGTACTGGTACCGCACCACTGTCACTGTCCCGAAGCTCTATGTAGGCCGCCGCATCTGGCTCAACTTCGACGGCATCAATTACTCCTCGCAAATCTGGGTTAACGGCGCACAAATCGGCACCACACGCGGAGCCTTCATCCGCGGCAAATTCGACATCTCCGAACACGTCAAGCCTGGCCAGAAAGCCGTCATCGCCGTACTCGTCGCTCCACAACCACACCCCGGCGTGCCCCACGAGCACACGCTCAAAGCAGGCATGGGCCTCAACGGCGGCATCACTGCCATCGACGGCCCAACCTTCCTCTCCACCATCGGGTGGGACTGGGTCCCCGCCATCCGCGACCGCGACACCGGCATCTGGCGCAAAGTCTTCCTCTCAGCCTCAGGCGACGTCCTCGTAAAAGACCCGCTCGTCACCACAGACCTGCCTTTGCCGCGCACTGACTCAAGCGACGTAACCGTCCAGGCCACTGTAGAAAACGTCACCGACCACCCCCAGCGCGGCACCCTCCAGGGAACCCTGGAAGGCATTGTCTTCCAAACAGAAGTCGAAATCCCCGCGCACAGCACGCAAAAGGTAACCTTTGACCCCAAGACCACCCTCGGCCTGCACATGGAAAACCCGCGCCTCTGGTGGCCCAACGGCTACGGCCCGCAGAACCTCTACAACCTGCACCTAACCTTCTTTGACGAACACAAGCGAGTCTCTGACGGCCAGGACGTATCCTTCGGCATCCGCAAAATCACCTACTCTGTCCCCGGTACAGACACTCTTACCATCAGCGTCAACGGCGTCCCCATCTTCATCCGCGGCGGCAACTGGGGCCTCGATGAAGCCCTCAAGCGCCTCCCCCGCGAGCGCCTCGAAGCGCAAATCCGCATGCACAAACTGGCAAATCTAAACCTGATCCGCAACTGGGTAGGCCAGTCCACCAACGAGGACTTCTACGAGCTCTGCGACAAGTACGGCATCCTCATCTGGGACGAATTCTTCCAACCGAACCCGAGCGACGGCCCCGACCCCACCGACCTCGACACCTACATGGCCAACGTGCGCGACAAGATCCTGCGCTTCCGCAACCACCCCGCCATCATGCTCTGGTGCGCGCGCAATGAAGGCTTCCCGCCCAGGGAGATCGACGACCGTCTCCGCATCCTCATGGCCGAGCTCGAACCCACTCGCCGCTATCAGCCCAGCTCCACCTCCGGCGCCGGCGTCCGCTCCAACGGCCCGTACCACTGGCGCACGCCGCAGGAGTACTACAAAATCACCGACGACTACTTCAAGACCGAAACCGGAACCATGTCCGTCCCCACGCTCGAGTCCATCCACGGCATGCTCGACAAAAAGGACTGGGAGACCATCACCGACGCCTGGGCCGAGCACGACTACGCCGCCGGCGCCGTTCAGGGCGACAAATATAAAGGAATCCTTGAAGCCCGCTACGGTAAGGTGCTCAATCTCGCCGACTTTGTCCGCAAAGCGCAGCTCATGAACTACGAGGCCTACCGCTCTATGTACGAGGGCCGCCAGACCGTCATGTTCCACCCCGCCACGGCCATCATCACCTGGATGAGCCACCCCGCCCAGCCTAGCTTCGTCTGGCAGCTCTACCACTACGACCTCGAACCCAACTCCTCTCTCTTCGCCGTCCAGAAGGCCGGAGAGATGGTCCACATCCAGATCAACGAAGTCACCGGCGCCGTGCAGGTCATCAATAACCTGCCCTCGCCCATCATCAACGGCTCTGCGCACTACACCATCTACAACCTCGACGGCTCCACCGCCAACTCAGGCGACTTCCCCGTCAACGCCACAGCCTCCACAGCCGCTACCGTCGGTCAGCTCAACGTACCGCAAAGCGTCTCACACGTCTTCTTCGTCAAGCTCGACCTGAAGGACTCCGCAGGCAAGCCCCTCTCCACCAACTTTTACTGGCGCGGCAACCGCTACGGCGACTCCGTAGAAGCCACCCCATCCTCCGCACCCAACGATGACCTCTCCGACCTCAACAAACTCCCCAAGGTCGCTCTGGAGCCCACCGTCACCCGCATCGACGACAACGGCACCACGCACATCACGGTGACACTCAAGAACTCATCCAACACCATCGCATTAATGACGCACCTCCAGCTCCGCCGCAAATCAGGCGAGCGAGTTCTGCCCGTCTACTACAGCACCAACTACGTCACCATCCTCCCCGGCGAAAGCCAGACCATCACCATCGACGTAGCCACCGCCGACCTCCACAGCGAAGAAGCATTAGTCGTCTTAGACGGCTGGAACACAGCAGTGAACAAATCCTCATCCAACGGCATCTCCATCGAGCCCAACCTCGAAGCCGACCCCGCCAACTCCCCCGTAACCAACCTCCCCATCCAAACGGAAGGCCTCCGCTAACCCAGCCATTACCATCGGGTGCCCCAGGTCCCTGTTTTCGGGACCTGGGATACCCCATACCGTTAGTTCTCCCATCTCCGTTCTCCCACCAACAAGGCAGTGTCATTCTGAGCGCACGGGCCCCTGAGCGTTTTTCAGCTCAGGGGTGGTAAGCGAAGGATCCGCGGTTGCTTTTCGCCAGTTCACCCACAAAACCCGGATATCCCGCATCTCCAACTCCCGGAGATATGGGACAGCACTCCCGCCCAAAAATAAATCCCCAATCTATGGAAAAACTTTGCGGTCAATTACCCCCACTTATGCCAGACTAAAAATGAGCAAACAAAAGGCCCGGTTCCTCAAGGAACCGGGCCTTTTAGCATCCCCAAGTCAATCTTCACCACTTTTGGTGCAAATCAAGGAAATTTCCACCTGCGACCCGAAACAGTCTCACATTTAACCAGCCAAACCTCAACAATTTACCAGAAATACCTAAAGCGGAGAGCCCTCCCTCCCCCATACCACCAGAATCTGTAAATCTGTGGAGGACCTAATAACTAAAAACTGCCGCCGGCTGTTCCGCCCCAACCTGCCCCACAGCAATCTCGGCAAGGTAAAAGTCTTCATCCTTCTTCGGAAACCCGGCCAGCCGCCGCAACATGGCAATCTGCCCTGTATGCGTCAGCGCATCGGCAACAGGCCCCTGAAACAGCCGCTCAATGGATGCCTGAATTGGCTCATCCCCGGCCAGCAGCGCATCCAGAGCTCCAAGCGCAGCAAAAAACCGCTTCTTCTCCTCGCCCCACGGCAGCGGAGTCGAGTTATGCCAGCGCTCCTCGCCCTTGGCGATACTCAACGCCCAGTCAAACAGGTCGCCCATGTGAGCCAATATCTGCGCCGGCGTGCGCCCCACACCGTCAAATGCCCCAAATTCGTCCGGCGCGCCGTCCACTGCACGGGCAGCGCGATAAGCCAAAGTAGCCAGCGTATGTCGAAGAAATACTCGGTTTTCACTCATGCCGGTCAATATACGCCACGCAACGGCCACAAACGGAAGAATCTCTGGTAAACTAAAAATTCTGAGTTCAAACGCAGGAAGAAGCTAGTCATGTCCATCCATCCAGTAATGCAGCGCCTCGCCGATAAGCTGAAGCGCACCGATCTACCCAAGTTTGTTCCCGGCGATCAGGTTCGCGTCCAGGTCAAGATCAAGGAAGGCGATAAAGAGCGCCTCCAGGCCTTCGAAGGTCTGGTCATTGCCATCAACAACGGCCCCCAGGGCACCTTCACCGTCCGCAAAATGAGCTTCGGCCAGGGCGTCGAGCGCATCTTCCCCTTCAACTCGAAGGTGGTCGACAAGGTCGAGAAGATTCGCAGCTACAAGGTCCGCCGCGCCAAGCTGTTCTACATCCGCGGATTGCGCGGTAAGGCCGCCCGTCTCAAGGAAGTGGAGCGCGAAGTCGCCGCCAAGCGTGCTTCGTAAGCTTTTCTGAATTTGTTCTACAACAACCCCGGCATCACGCCGGGGTTGTTTTTTGCCCAAAACCCGTTTCCGCATACGATGATTCCAAGAGGCCAAAATGACATTCGCGGCAACTCCGGCAGCTCCCTACTACGCGGTAATCTTCACCTCCCTGCGCACCGAAGGGGACAACGGCTACGGCGAAATGGCCGAAGCCATGGTCAATCTCGCCTCTCAGCAACCCGGCTTCCTCGGAATCGAGTCAGCCCGCGAAGACCTCGGCATCACCGTCTCCTACTGGGAAAGCCCCGAAGCCATCGCCAACTGGAAGCGCAACACCGACCACCTCGTAGCCCAGCGCCGCGGCCGCGCCGGCTGGTACGAGCACTACAAGGTCCGCATCTGCCGAGTAGAACGCGATTACGCATTCCACAGGGAGTAGTTCTTATACTGAACACATGCCACGAGCTTCACATAAGATATCCGGCTGTGGATGGACGCTCGAAGAGGCAGCCCGCAAGCGCGGCGCCCTCCGCATTGCCGGCGTAGATGAGGTAGGCCGAGGCCCCATGTTCGGCCCGGTGGTGGCTGCTGCAGTCATTCTTCCAAAGGGCTGCTCCCTGCAAGGTCTGAACGATTCGAAAAAGCTCTCCGAAAAAAAACGCGAAGCCCTCGACCTGGAAATCCGAGCCAACTGCGTAGCCTGGGCCATCGCCGCGGTAGACGTAGAAACCATCGACCGCATCAACATCCGCCGCGCCTCACTCCTCGCCATGCGCCGCGCCGTCGAGCAGCTCGCGCTCTCACCCGACCACCTGCTCATCGACGGCATAGACACAATCGACTGGCCGTGTCAGCAGCAGTCTGTAATCAAAGGCGACGCCACCAGCGTCTCCATCGCCGCCGCCAGCATCCTCGCCAAGGTCTACCGCGACCGCCTGATTGTAGAGCTCGACAGCCAGTACCCCGGCTACGGCCTCGCCAAGCACAAGGGCTACGGCACCGCCGCCCACATGGAAGCCCTCGCCCGCCTCGGCCCCACTCCCCTTCACCGCAAAAACTGGAGCCCCGTAGCCCAAACCCTGCTAGCCTTTTCCTCGGAGATCGATCTCACTGCCTGAGGGGGGAACGATGCGCTTTCTCGCCGCCACGCTGCTGCTCTGCACACTCTGCGGCACGGACTGCACAACCGCACAATCCCCCAAGCGCATACCTTCCACAAAAGCTCCCCGAGGCATCGTAACCGGCACCGCCTACTGTGCCGACACAAATATGCCCGCCCGCCGAGCCGCGATCATCCTGGTCCCGGCATCCGGCGCAGACATGCCCCACATGCTCGCCTCCACCACCGACCTCGAAGGCCGCTTCACCATCACCGGCATTCCGGAAGGCAACTACTACGTCTCCTCCCTGCTGGCCGGCTACCTCAATCCGCTCTCCGCTTCCAAATCCAACCAGGTATCCTCCCTGTCCGACGAAGAGCGCAAAGAGCTCGAATCCCATGTCACCAAGGTGACAGTCATAGGCGGCGAAACCACCTCTGCTTCCATTCGTCTCGAACGCGCAGCAGAGATTGACGGAACCGTACTCTACGATGACGGCAGCCCCGCCATCGGCCTGCAAATCTACCTGCGCCAGAAATCCCCCTCCCCACAAAAACCGGGAGAAGAAAAAGCCTACGCAGGCTTCCTCGAGTATGCAGACCAGCGCTCTCGCGTCACCGACGATCACGGCCATTTCCGGCTTCTGGGCCTGGCTCCAGGCGAGTACCTGGTCAACGTGCAAGTTCCCACACCCACAGCCACCGGCAATGGTACGCAGGTCAACCTGATTACCATGGCGCTTGAGTCCTCTTCTGTCGGTTCGCTCGTGGTGTACTACGGCGACACAATGCGTGCCAGCGTAGCTAAAACAATCAAAATTGAAGGTGGCGAAAGCTTCGCAGGCGCAGACATCACAATCCCATTGCAAAAGCTGCACACCCTTCGCGGCCGCGTAATTTTGAAGCGAACCGGCCAACCGCCGCCAACCGCCACCCTGCGCCTGCTCTTTGCAGATACCCGCGAAACAGCCCGTGTTGGTCTGGCAGTCAACGGCGAATTCACAATCCCCTACGTGCCGGAGGACTCATTTGTCCTGCAGGCAATGGCACAATCAGACTCCCTGCCCAACTCCGACATTGGAGATGGAGACGCGGGACTGGGAATCTTCTGGGCTAGTGATCAGGACGAGCAATGGACATCGGTATTCGACGAACGGGGCAGCCAGAAACCAGATGGAACTGCGGAAATCCCCTTGGCTGTTCAGAACGATATGGATGCGATTGTTCTGGAAGCTCCTGATCCGTCTGCCAGCAAGTCCACCTCAGCGGCCAGCAAGCCCGTCTCAGCCCCGCAATAACCCCTGTTACAGCGTTTCTGCCGTCCGGCTTACAGGCGCCTTACGTCGCTGCATCCACGCATAAACAACGCGAGCCAGAAGCAACACTCCGATAATCAGAGTCAGCGGAAGCGGCGAAAGAACGCCTGTCTTCACCTGCCACCAGAAGTGAACCACTCCGCAGATAGCCGAAACATAGATCAGCTTATGCAGCATATTCCAGCGCTTGCCGCCTAGCTTGCGAATCGCCCACGTAGTGGAAGTAAGCGCAAGCGGCAACATCAGCAGCCACGCAGCCGCACCGGCAAAGATGTAACGGCGCTTGGAAAGGTCTTCAATAACCCGGTTCCAGTCGAAGTAGACATAAGTGCCCAGATACCCAAGAATGTGGATGGTCGCATAATAAAAGGCAAACACCCCAAGCAACCGGCGGAAGCGAATAAGCCAGTTCAGCCGCGGTGAAAGCCGTCGCACTGGCGTAATCGCCAGCGTAATCGTAATCAAAACCAGCGCGGTATACCCGGTTGTGTGCACAATATGCGCCGCCGGATCAGCGCCAAGGCCCTCGGGCGTAACAGCTCCATAAACAAGCAACGCCTGCGGAATCAGGCAGGCGATCCACGTGACAACCTTGAGCAGGATGATAGTTGAGCGTTTCATCGGTAGGCTTTGCTTACACCCTCAGTAGTTCTTGCGCAGGTCCATGCCATTGTAGAGCGAAGCAACCTGGTCTCCGTAGCCATTAAACATCAAGGTAGTCTTGCGCTGCGCATAAAACGGCAAGCCGATGCGGCGCTCCGTCTTCTGGCTCCAGCGCGGATGGTCAACGTTAGGATTTACATTCGAGTAGAAGCCGTACTCGTTGCTGTTCTGGTCATTCCACGTAGTGCGCGGCATCTTGGCAACAAAGCGAATCGTAACAACCGACTTCGCCGACTTGAATCCATACTTCCACGGCACAACAATGCGAACAGGCGCGCCATTCTGGTTCGGGAGCACTTCTCCGTACAGGCCAAACGTAAGCAGCGTAAGCGGGTGCATCGCCTCATCCATACGCAGGCCTTCAGAGTAAGGCCAGTCAATCGTCGTCTCACTCGCCCACGGTTCAACTTTGTGGTCGTAATACGAGAGAAACTGCACAAATTTCGCAGTCGAAAGCGGCTCACACTGCTTGAGCAGTTCCGAGAGCGAATAACCAACCCACGGAACAACCATGCTCCAGGCCTCAACGCAGCGGTGCCGATAAACGCGGTCCTCCAGCGGACGCATCTTGAGCAGCGTGTCAATATCAAATGTCTTCTGCTGCTTCACCAGGCCTTCAATGCGAACAGTCCACGGCCGAGTGGGTAGCTTGCCTGCGTTCTTCGCGGGCAAACTTTTGTCCACACCGAATTCGTAGAAGTTGTTGTAGCCGGTGATGTAGTCCCGGTTGGTAAGGTCCTCACCTTTGGTCGTCAGCGGGCTGGGGACCGTTTGCAGGCGGTTGTCAGCAAAGACTCTGCCGCTCGGCGACACAAACTCTGCAATGCGTTCAGCGCCGAGAACAGCTGCAGACGCAGCAAGAGCACCACCCAAAAATTTACGGCGATTAAGATACTCGTCCTTCGGGGTAATCGCAGACGAAGGAATATCACTTGGCTTGCGGATAAGCATTGGGAAGCCTCAATAATCTATTAGACAACGGCAATAGCCAGCACGTCACACAATTCTGTGTATTAGCAGACTGAAGATGTCTCAACCCAATATCTCCGCTCCACTCGATCCGTTAGCACGGCGTCTTCGATTCTTCTTCCGCCGCACTTTTCAATCACGGTGGCAGAAGCAGCGTTCGTCGTGTTACACGTCACCAGGGCTTCTGTCACTCCCAGTTCGCGAAGCCGCATAAGAGCAAGCCGCAGTGCTGCTGTAGCGACTCCGCGGTTTCGTCCAGAAGGTCTTACTTTGTAGCCCACGTGCCCGCCGAACTTTTCCAGTGCTGGCGAAAGCCGGTGGCGAATATGCAGTTCGCCGAGAATGCGGCCGTCGGCTTCGATGAAGTAGGAGTCCATAGGAACAATTTCCGGACGGGGATAGCCGCCAAGCTTCATGCGCGAAAGCAGCTCATAATAGCCGCTATACCCCTCCCATGCAATTGCCTGATCGCCTGTGTATACGTGGGTTTCATCGGCCGCGCGGAACTCTTCGAGCATTTCGGCGAATTCTTCATCTCTTCCGGGCGTCATCGGTGTAAGCACAACACGAGTGATAAGATCGTCATTTCCCTTCGTAGCCATCTCTCAATGATTCTCCATCTGGAACAATCGATGCGGCGAACGGCCAACGACGCAGCCGCCTGGCGCGCACAACATAGAGGATCGTGCCCGAAAGCCCAATCCCGGCGGCAACGACCACTCCCTGCAAGGCATTCACGCGGTTAGCAAGGATAAAGAGAAATCCCGCCATGGCAGCAAGCGGCGGCAGCGGATAAAACGGAATGCGAAAGGGCCGCTCTAACTCCGGCTGTTTGATGCGCAGCCACATAACCCCAATCTGCTGCAGAAAAAACTGCAGCAAAATCCGCGTCACAACCAGCATGGTAATAACCTGCTGCAATGAAAAGAAGCAAAACACCGACGCAACCAGACCTAGCGCAATCAGCGAGCGGTGCGGAATATGGTGCTTCGGATGCACAGCCGCCAGGAAGCGGAAGTAGTTCCCCTCCCTGGCCGCCGCATAAGGCACGCGCGAATATCCAAGCAGTAACGAAAAAACAGACGAAAACGCCGTCCAGACAACAAGCGCAGCCATCAGCGCTCCAGCCCATCGGCCAAAAGCACTGTCGGCAATATCAGCCACAAGCTGAAGGCGGGAAGCTGCAGTAGCAGCAGTCTTGGCGCTGTCATGCACAGCAGGAAGCGCAGCCAGATTCATCACCACATACATCGCAGAAACCAGCACTACGGAAAGCAGGATCGCCCGTGGAATCGTGCGTTCCGGCTGGCGCACTTCACTGCCTAAAAACGTAATGTTGTAGTAGCCCCAGTAATCGTAAGTGGTAATCAGCGTAGCCTGCGCAAGCCCGCCAAGCGCCAGCGCCGCTGATTGCGCAGGCGACGCAGGCATATGCCACCCGCCCGCCGATGCCGCATGCGCAAATCCCGAAACAATAACTCCAGCAATCGCAGTAATGACCCCAGCAAACAGAATCCACGCAAGCCGCGTCACAGCACTCAAGTTCCGATAAAGCAGCGCCGTAACCAGCAAACATGCACCCGCAGCCGCAAAGTTCCCGTAATGCAGTAGCGGAAACACCGCAAACGGCGCCGAATCCAGCCCCGGCCAGAACCACGCCAGAAACCCCGACAACCCAATGCACCCTGAAGCAATCGACAGCGGCGCAGAAAAACTCAGCTGCCACACATAGAGAAAGCTCAGCCAGTTCCCCGCCTTTTCCGCGCCATAGATCTCGCGCAAAAAAGCATACGAACCTCCAGCCCGTGGAAAAGCCGCCCCCAGCTCCGCCCACACCAGCCCGTCGCAAACTGCAATCGCCGCCCCCAGCAGCCATGCCCATGTAGAAAGCCGAAACCCCGCAGCCGCAATCACCAGCGGCAGCGTAATGAACGGCCCAACGCCAATCATCTCCAGCATGTTGAAGAGCACAGCCGCGCGCAAACCGATGCGACGTTCAAGATGCGGCACACTGCTAGCGACGGATACGGGTTCGACCATAGTTAAAGAGTAATTTCGAAGATGCTTCTGGCGGATTGTACACTGACGGCACGTATGTTCCATTCGAAGAGAGCTTCTGGCGCAGCTGTGCGCAACATGTGTGTTGGTCTAACGGCAACAATAATGGCTGGCGCGGGAGCCCACCTGCTCCATGCGCAACAATGGGACCCCTCTGCGCTCGCGCCACACGAGGCCAGCTCAATTCCACTGCCATTAGCAGAAGACCGCGGCCAGGCCGCACTTGAACAGGCGCTGCGCCGTCTCAACACCACCGCCAGCGTCATGATGATCGTCGCGCACCCTGACGACGAAGACGGCCCGCTGCTCACCTACCTGAGCCGCGTGCAAGGCGTGCGCACAATCCTCTTCACACTCACCCGCGGCGAAGGCGGCCAGAACGCCATGGGCTCGGAAACCTACGACGCACTGGGCCTGATCCGCACCAACGAGCTTCTCAAAGCCGACGAGTACTACGGCGCAACGCAGCTATGGGGCACGCAAGCGGACTTCGGCTTTTCCAAAACGCAGGAAGAGTCCTTCACCCGCTGGGGCCACGACCGCGTGCTCTACGACGCGGTGCTCGCCGTGCGCCGCATGCGCCCGCAGGTAATTGTCGCCACCTTTGTAGGCGCTGTCAGCGACGGTCACGGCCAACACCAGGTCTCCGGCGAAATCGCGCAGGAAGTCTTCAAAGCTGCAGGCGACCCAAAAATCTTCCCCGACCAGCTCAAAGACGGCATCGAGCCCTGGCAACCGCTCGCAGTTTACGGAATGGTCCCATTCGCGCAAGTCACCCAGCAGGGCATCTTCGATTACGCCACCGGCAAGTGGACTCCAGCAGAATTCAAAAATTACGTAACCGGCGAAACCATCCACCAGCCGCTTACAGCCGACGTAACCATCCCTGTCGGCGACCGCGATACAGTGCTAGGCCGCAGCCCCGTACAAATCGCGCGCGAAGGTTGGGGCATGCAGAAATCGCAATACGGTGGCGCAAGCCCCGCGCTCAGTGGCCCCGCAACCACCAGCTATCACCTGTGGGCGGTTGCTCCCGTAGCCGCCGCCAAAAAGACAGGCACCGGCAACCATAGCCTGTTCATGAACGACCACGTAGCCATACCGCCGCAGTTGACCGCACTAAGCTATCTCGCCGGCGAAAACCCACCCCAATGGCTCCGCGACGGCCTGCATGAAATCGACACCGAACTTGCAGCCTTCACATCCCGTCGCAATGGCCGCTCCGATGTGATGACCGCACACGAGCTCGCAGCAATTTATCAACGTACAATCGAGCTGCGCGATCACATAACCAGTTCCAATGAACTCAATACACAAGCCAAGGCCGGCTTGCTGCTCGAGCTGAACTACAAAATCGATGACTTCCAGTCCGCATTAAAACAACTGCTCGGCCTCGAACTGACTGCATTCCGCACCAAAGCAACCAACGCTCCAAGAAGCGGCTCCCGCGGAGACTCCGCGGACGAAACACCCGCAAGCGTAGCGCCCGGCGAGGAGTTCTCCGTGCGCGTGCACACCTCGCACGCCGAACCGTCAGCAACGTTATCAAAAAACGGCCTGACAAGTCCCACCAATGAAATTTCCACCACAGCACTCACGTCAGAAACCGGCCCCAGCGCCCCCGCAAACAACATCTTCTATCACGCAAAGGTGGAAACAAACGCCAAGTCCACAGAGCCCTACTTCACGCGCCCCTCCATCGAGCAGCCCTACTATGACGTAGCAAACCCTGCATGGCGTGGCCGCTCCTTTGAGCCCTGGCCGCTCGAAGCATGGGCCGAGTATGACTTCGACGGCGTGCCCGTGCGCCTCAGCTCAGTAGTACAAACACTTCAACACGTTCCCGGCGAAGGCGGCCTCTATGAGCCGCTGGTAATCACCCCCGCAATCGGCGTAAGCATGACCCCCGAAGCCCGAATCCTGCCTCTCGATGGAAGCCCACTGCCGGTAAAAGTCGTCGTGCACAGCCAAGGCGCAGCCGAAGGAACAGTTTCGCTCAAGCTGCCGTCAGGCTGGACTGCACAACCCACAGAAGCACACTTCGCAAGCAAGACCGCTGGCGACACCGAGCCAATCATCTTTTCCGTCACACCTGACAGAGTGCAAACAGGAGCATACAAGGTACAGGCCGTCGTGCAGTCCGGCGGCGCAAGTTATACCAGCGGATGGAAGCGCATCAGCTACGACGGCCTGCGTCCTTATAACCTCTATCGCACCGCCGAACTCAAGACTCGCAAAATCGACGTGAAGCTGGCGCCGGGTCTGCGCATCGGTTACGTAATGGGCGCAGGCGATCTCGTTCCAGAAGCCTTGGAAGCAATGGGTATAACGCCGCACATGCTTTCCGCATCCGATCTTGCCACATCCAACCTGTCAGCATGGAACGTCATAGTGATCGGAATTCGCGCCTACTCCACGCGTCCAGAGCTGATGACGAACCAGGCGCGCCTTGACGCATTTGTGCGCGCAGGCGGAACGCTGATCGTGCAATACCAGCGGACAAACTTCCCCGCCCCGCTGCCGCTCAATCTCAGCCGCTTGCCGGAAAATGTAGTCGACGAATCCGCCCCGGTCAAAGTCCTCTCCCCGAAAGATCCCTTGATGAGCTGGCCCAACGCGATTGCTTCCGCTGATTTTGACAGCTGGGTGGAAGAGCGCGGACACTCCTTCCTCGAATCCTGGGATGCGGGCTACACAGCCCTGACGGAAACAGCCGACGCCGGTCAGGACCCGCAGCGCGGTGGCCTGGTCGTGGCTCGTGGCACAGCCGCAACGGGCAAGGGCACCTATATTTATGTGGCCTACGCGCTCTACCGGCAACTGCCGGAACTCGTTCCAGGCTCATACCGCATACTGGCCAATTTGATAAGCGCCGGAGCCGCACATTAACTCGCTCGCCAGGGTGGGTTTAGCGGCTTCCAGTAACGGAAAAATCGCATTTTTAGCCGCCATTTACTCCGTTAATTCTCTGTAAATTTGCCTGATATTCATATGCCTTTGCGAGGCTAGAACACGGAAACCAGCAGGAAAAAACCTCCTCTTCAGGAGAGGTTCTGGGGTCCCGTAGTTGTGCTTTCCGTTGAGAACGCGCGCATGCGTCGCGTGAAGGAAACGGGGGCAAGCACAAAGCGCCCGCCGGTCTAGGGGCGCACTCAACTAGCAACTTGCAGCAAAGGAAAAGAGAGGCCCAATGAATTTCAAACTCAAAGCGGTTGCCGCAATGATTCTGGCAGCCAGCATCCCTGGCACTTATGCCATGGCGAGCGATGCGACGCCAAAGAAGCATAAAGCCAAGAAGGCTGCGCCGGCCGCAGCAACCTGTGGCAGCTGCGATCAGATTGACGCGCTGCGCCGTGACCTGCAGGGGCAGATCGACGGCCTGAAGAGCGACTTGGCTTCCAAGGACGCAGCTCTGCGCCAGGCACAGCAGCAGGCAGCCGATGCCCAGGCAGCAGCCGACAAAGCCAATGCCGCTGCCGCTGGACTGTCTGACAACGCCACGGCCGTGAGCGCACTGCAGGGCACCGTGAATGACCTCAAGGCAAACCAGCTCTCGCTCGCGACGACGGTTTCCGATGAGACCTCCAAGATCAAGCAGCAGATCGAGCATCCCGACGCGATCAACTTCAAGGGCATCACGATTTCGCCGACGGGCAGCTTTATTGAAGCCGCAACCGTGTGGCGCAGTGCCGCAACCGGTGGTGACATCAACACCCAGTTCACCGGCATTCCGCTGCAGTATGCGCAGGCTGCTCAGCTCAGCGAGTTCCAGGGTTCCGGCCGTCAGTCCCGCCTAGCCCTCAAGGCCGTCGGCAAGCTGGACAACATGACGATGACCGGCTACTACGAAATGGACTGGCTGGGTTCGGGCACCACGTCGAACAACAACCAATCGAACAGCTACGTGCTGCGTCAGCGCCAGCTCTGGGCCCAGGCGGCTCTGGCTAGCGGCTGGAAGTTCACGGGCGGCCAGATGTGGTCTCTCGCGACGGAAACCACGCACCTGCTCGACAACGGCACGGAAATCCTTCCCGCCACCATCGACCCGCAGTATAACGCCGGCTTTGTGTGGGCTCGCCAGTACGGCTTCCGCGTCAGCAAGGACTTCAGCAAGCGCTTCGCTCTCGGTATCTCGGCGGAAAATGCTGAGACTCTGAACCCTGCTGGCAGCAAAATGGGAACCAACTTCCTTATGGGTCAGCTTGGCAACAGCGGCGGCCTCTACAACGCCTTTAACGCAAACATCTCTTACAACCTCGCTCCGGACATCATCGCCAAGCTGGCGGTTGAGCCTGGCTGGGGTCACCTTGAAGTCTTCGGCATCAACCGTATGTTCCGTGACCGCATCTATCCGAGCACTACTTCGTCGGCCGGTGCGTTCAACGACGATGCTGTGGGCGCCGGTATCGGCGGCGGCTTCCGCGGACCTCTCGGTAAGTACGGTTCGGTCGGCTTGAAGGCGCTGTATGGCAAGGGCGTAGGCCGTTACGGCAGCTCGACCATTGCTGACATCACCATTGCGCCTTGGGGTGGCATCATTCCTCTCAAGAACCTCTCGGGCCTCGCAACTCTCGAACTGACCCCGACTAAGCGCCTGCAGATCTACATGAACTACGGCGGCGACTATGTCTACCGCAAGTACGACGGCAGCTGGGGCTACGGTTCGCCTCTGACGGTCATGACGGGCTGCAACACGGAGCCGACGGCTCCAGCTTCCGGCACCAACACGACCGGCTTCAACCCCGCTACCCCGAGCAATTGCGGCAACCAGAACAAGGACGTTCAGGAAGCGACAGTTGGTTACTGGTATGACTTCTATCGCGGACCGAAGGGCCGTCTGCGCCAGGGCTTCCAGTACAGCTACTTCGCTCGCAACCTGTGGTCCGGCGTGGGTGGTCCTCTCAACCCGAGCGGCTCAGCCGAGGGCACGGACAACGTGATCGAAACCTCCTTCCGCTACTACCTCCCGTAACCATAGGTAGAGCACAAACCCCGAAAGGGCAGCCTGACGGCTGCCCTTCTTCTTTTTGCCCGCCATTGTGGCGCTAATGCACACACAAAGGGGTAGGCCGAAGATTTATCCGGTCGGAGGGAGCAGGGGCCTTCAGGCCCCTGGAACAGAGGCAAGAGGTTTGCGGGCTTTAGCCCCGGGCCTTTCGCCAGCTCTCCCAACCAAGCCGGGTGCCCCAGGTCCCTGAAGTTGGGACCTAGGATACCCATACCGCCAGCTCTCCCCGCATATATTATTGGGTGCCCCACATCTCCCGCATCTGGGGGCCTGGGAGAACGCTCCCTCCAACTCCCCCACAAAATAAACCCCAAATCTGTGGAAAACCTTTGCGGTCAATTACACCCTTCTATGCCACACTAAAAATGAGCAAACAGAACGGCCCGATTCCACAGGAGTCGGGCCGTTCTGTTTTTACCCAAAGAGAGGATCAGGCAATGCAGCTGACAACTGGCAGAATCAACTGTTCCCTGTCACCTGCAACCTGTTATCTGCCTTCCGCACAATTGCACAGTTCCGGAATAAAGAAACTGCACAGTCCCTGTGCAACTGCCTCCAACCCAAACAAAATAAACTGTGAAAGAATCGACCCCACTGTGACGAACACGCGTGATTGTTCAAAACTGAACACGCTCCGCTTGCAGCGCAAGCGGAGGCGGCTTGTAACCGAAAGCAGCATCCAAAACAGCCGCGACACCAAGAGCCGTTTCATCTTCAAAGGGTCGGGCAACAATCTGCACTCCGATAGGGAGCCCCTCCGGCGATTGGCCAACCGGAACAACAGCCGTAGGAGCCGAAAGCGTATTGAACCACTGCGTATAGCGAACGGAATCAAGGTACGCGACAGACTTCCCTTCAATCTGCCACTCGCGTTCACCATGCTTCCATGCAGGAATACTGGCAACGGGACAGAGCAGAACCGGATAGCCACGCATGAGGTCAAGCGTCCGCGAGCGAACCAGGTCCAGTTCGGCCCACGCAATGAGCAGCTCCGTAGCGCTGAGCGAACCGGACGCTTCAGCAATCGCAAGAAATTCGCGGAAGATAGGACTAAGCAGCTCGCGATGACTGCCAAGGGTGGGCTCGTAGAACATCGCCCCGCACTGAATGAAGAAAATCCACCAGAGCTTACGAAGTTCTTCCAGCGTTTCGGGACAAAATGGCTCAACGCGAAAACCCGCCTCACGAAGCGCCGTCGCAGCGGATCGAATAGCGCCTCGCGTTTCCGGGGTGACAGGAATCAAACCGTCGTCTTCAAAGTAGCCAATAGTCTGCGTACGGAGATCGTCAAGCGAAAGCGTTCGCGGTGCAACAGGCGGACTGCAGGGATCAATCCCATCCTGACCGGAGAGCGTGCGATAGAGCAGCGAAACGTCCGCAATAGTGCGCGCCATAGGGCCAATAGCTCCAAGCGTGGAGAAAGGACCGACACACGGCGGGATGTGGCCGCGACCGGGGAAGCAGCCAGGCGAGGGCTTAAAGGAGCAGATGCCGGTAAAGTGCGCAGGAACGCGAACCGAGCCTCCACTATCACTCCCCAGCCCGGCAGAGGAAAGTCCTGCGGCAATGGCTGCCGACTCACCACCGCTGGAACCTCCGGGAGTGCGCGAAAGATCCCAGGGATTGTTCGTGCGACCGTGGAGAAGATTGTCTGTCTCGTAGGCCATCAACCCTTCCGGGCAGTTGGTGGTGCCAAGAATGAGCGCTCCAGCTGCGCGCAGGCGAGCAACGAGAACAGCGTCTTCCGCAGGAGTGTCGCCTTTGTACAGCAAGCTGCCAATCTCACAACGATAGCCCACGGCAGCAATCGAAGATTTAACCGTAACTGGCAGACCATGAAGCAAACCGTGCGGCCCAGGCGCGTTTTGCAGAGCCTGAGCCTGGGCGCGGACGCGGTCGACGTCATAATCGGCAAAGACATTGAGCTGCGGATTGAGCTTTGCAATCTGGCAGATGTGCGCTTCCGCCAGCTCGGGGATAGAAATGGAGCCGTTGCGAAGCTGTTCAAGCTGCTGTGTAGCGGAGATCAGGACAATTGCTTCAACGGCTGTGCTCATTGTTTCGCGGCCCCAGGTTTGGTCGACGTGTCTTCGTTAGGAGTAGACGGCAAAAGCTGGTAGTTGAACCGATAAGAGCGCACAGGATTGCCAGAGTCGAAACGAGTGTTCCAGTTGAGCTCATAACTGAGTGCGTCGTTATCGTCGGGAAAGTGCTCGGTGGCCGGATACGGATAGGTGCTCATGCCGTGAAAAGGCAGCTGTGTAACAGTAAAGGGCGAAGCGTCCCACCAGTCCATATCCTTGACGAATCCATTGGCGTAAAAGAAGTAGTCGCGCTTCCAGTGCGGCGGCAACGTGGGTAGAGTGGCAGAGTCGAACTCGGCGGCAATCTCTTCCCCACTGCCGAAGATAGCAAAACGATTGTCGATTCCCTTCACCAGTTCGGTCACATCTCCCATGCGGGTGTAATTGCCGCGCTGGTGCTGGTAGGGGCCTGTGATACTGACGCGGTCGTAGTTGTAGTCGAGGTCACCGGGGCTTGCACCTTCAAGCTGCGTGGGAAAACCTCGGAAGTGCAACGTGGCCTGCGCCAGCGGCAACTCCTGTGTGCGAAATTGCGCATCCGAGCTCTGGTCGATGAGAACCTGATCCCAGAAAAGTAGCAGGTTGCTCATGAGGCGGATGCGATGCGCGCCAGCAGGAAGCTTGCCAGACAGATCGATGACGATGGTGCGCTCAAGACCGGCGGGGAAGCCTGCTTCGCCTTCGGTGATGCGCTTCCATGTGCCGTCAGGGAGTTGGGCTTCTACGTACGGAGCGATGGGCTTCATTCCGACCTGCCACGCACCGTAAAGCGACGTAGCGCTGAAGTAGTTCACATAGCCGGTGAGAAGCAGTCGTAGAGGCGCGTTGTAGTTGACCGCGCCTAAATCAAGCGTGAGCGGGTGCAGATTCCCGAAGCCGTCATACTCGGTGAGAGTGAAGCCGCTGGCGAAGGTGTGATCGCGGTGCGTGATGGTGTCGAGGACGTCTTTACCGTTGCCATCCCATGCGCCGGCGGGAGGATGCGCATCTTTTGAAGCGACCACTTTGCCGGATGCGAAAGGCGGATCATCCAAGAAACGCTCGTCGGAATTTACGTCCACATCTTCGGGATGGTCGATGGCGACGAGACGAAGCTGATCGATGTAATTCACTTCTTCCATCGGCTCCATGAAGCGAATGCTCATGCGATTGCCGACAGGAACGAGATTCGCTCCATCGACTTTGATCCATTCGCCGGGATTGGGAATATTGCGGCGCGCAGGCGTGAACCAGTGGCCCACAACAGCCGCGCCAATCACGTCCGTAACGAACTTGTACTTGTGTCCGTCCCACGTGAAGAGCACCGGGCAGGAGCTGCCGCGACGGTCGGCTTCACGCATGGCGATGACTTGCGTGTGTGGAAGATCGATTTCGTCCTGCAACACTCCGGTGGGCCAGAGGATGCGGAGAAGGTCGATGTGGTCCGCAGCACCGAGGCCGACGAGAACTTGCGGCGGAGCTTGCGTTTGATAGCCAACTGCACTGGCAAGCTCGAACTTCTGCCAGAGGCCGTTGGCGAAGATTTCGACTTTTACGCCTAGCGAGGTTTTGTTGTCGGCAAAGCCGGTGAGGTCGAGACGCGCAAAGTGGTTTTGATTTGCGCCGATGTTGCGGAGAAAAATGGGTGCGGCGTTTTGCTGTGTCACAATGAGATCGGCTGCGCCATCGTTATCCACGTCCGCGGCAATCAGCCCACGCGGTGCGGTGAGCTTGATTGCATCGAGCCCGAGCGCGGCGCTGACGTCTTCAAAACTTCCATTACCGCGATTGCGCAGGACGCGGAGACGCGGGCCCGCACTGGTTTCGACGAGGGCGGCAAGGTCAAGCCAGCCATCGTTATCAATGTCTATAGGTGTAACGCCCCAAGCACGTTGTGCGTCTTTCAGCGGAAGCTCTACACGCTCAAAGCGGCGGACTTGCGGCGTTGCGCCCTGCACGTTGCGCCAGAGAGTAATGCCAGGCGCGGCGGCATGCGTGACAGCAATATCCATCCAGCCATCTTTATTGAAATCGAGGACGGCGATGCCTGTTGTTGCGGGAAGCTTTTCGTTGTAGAGCAATTGTGTGGGGTACTTGCCTTCGCGTGGATTGACGTAGAGCGTCGGCGCGGCGCTATCACCGGTGACGGCGAGGTCAACTGCACGGTCGTTGTTGAAGTCCGTAAGAATCGCAGCAGCGGTTTTGCCTGCGCCGCCGAGACCGGTGGGCTCGGTCCATTCGGTAAACGTCTTGTTGCCGTTGTTGCGCCAGAGAATATTCGGCGTGCCACCTGATGCAAGCTGCGCACCGGTCAACAGAAGATCAAGATCGCCGTCGTGATCAAAGTCGACAAAGGTAATTCCTGTGGGATGATTACGGGCAGCAAGGCCAGATTGTGCGGTCGCGTTCTCAAATTTGCCTTTGCCTAGATTGTGAAAGATTTGTACCGAATCATCAAGGGCAATGACGAGATCATTGAGACCGTCGTTATCGTAGTCACCAACAGCACAGGCGATGGCGTTGCCCGAGGCTTTCAAACCCGTGGCTTCCGCATCCAGTGGCGTGAAACTGCCGTCTGCATTGCGGTGAAGGACTGCGATGGCCTGTGGGCCGGACTGCAGAAGGACAAGATCCATTGCGCCGGAGCCGGTAGCGTCGATCATGCAGGCTCCGCCGGTGGCGTTCGGCGATGCCGCGATGAGCGGCTGCGCGGCGAGCTTTACGGGAATCATTGGACGCGTCTTGCCTTCGTGAAGAATTACGGGTTCAACCAGTGAGTAGCGGCCCTGCTCGCCGTAGGCAAGGCCAATCGCCGAGGATATCTTTGTGCTGGTCAGGTGCTGAAAGCGGCGAAAGTGGTCGCGGGCTTCGTCCGGCTTGCCGTTGCGTTGCAGGGCTCGGGCTAGGCCGAACTCGGCAGAGGCGTGGGTGGAATCGATGGCAAGCGCCTTGTTGAACGCGGCAATGGCCTGGTCGTACTGCTTGAGCTCCTGGTAGCAGACGCCTACGAAGTAAAATGAGTCGGCGTCGTTGGGATCGAGCTTGGTTGCTTCCAGAAAGCTTTCGAGCGAGGGCTGCATCTCGTCTCCGGCGCGCTGCGCAAGACCGAGATTGTAAAAGGCCTGAGGGCTTTTCGGGTTCAGTGCAATGGCTTGGCGGAATACAGTCTTGGCTTCGTCGAGCTTCTGGAGCGTGAGCAGCGCAATACCCTGATTGATGGCGGCCTGCACGAGCTTTGGATCTTCCTTGAGCGATTGGGCGAAGCTGGCGGCGGCTTTCTCCGTGAACTGCTGGCCCATCTGCGCCACACCGGTGTTGTTGAGCTCAATCGCGTGCGTGTACGCGGCGGATTGTGTATACGAAGGTATTGCGGCCATACCAAGGAGGCCGGCAAAGGCAAGAACTGCTCTCTTTCCCAGTATCACTGCGATGCAATTCCTCTCCGAAAAACTACTCCAGTGTAAGCGAGGGTGTGCTTCCCATCACTGCATTCCCGCGTCCTTTGCTTTAGTTGAATAAGTAGGCGTGTTTTATCAAGCATTCAAGGCAATCATGTAGGGTTGCACTTAAAGTTGAGCAACCTGTCGTATCTGTGGCGCATCTACCATAAGGCACGAACGCACTTCTTCAGTATTTCCGCGTCGGTATCCCCCATACCGATTCGAGGTACCGGCATCCGAGCTTGCGGGTGAAGGTTCGGAGATTTCCGTTGATCAATGGGTCACCCCTCAGCGTTGGCAAGAGAAGCAGGTTCGCCATGATGGTGGAAGCTCAAAGCAAAGGTCGTGGCCGCTGCGGACTGCACATCGGCGCAGAGAACGTGCAGCGGTACTTTCCGCAAAACGTATCCAGTATTGAACTGCAATTAGGACACCTGAAGATTCAGTGTGAGCTTGGGCCGGAGTTCTGGCACGGCGAGCCGGAGATTCGCGACACACGGCTTTGCGCGTGGCTGGAATCGAAGCACATGCACGGAAACAAGAGCCGCAGCTCGGTGATGCTGGCACTGGTTCCTACGGGTGAAAATGCCTACCGGCTAGTACCGGCTTCGGCGGATATGTCAATACGTCCGCAGACGATCGCAGCTGCCTGAACCTTCCCTCCCCCAGAGGGCAGCACGCCGGGAGAATTGCTGTGTGCGGGCCGGAAGCTGCGCTGGTTGATAGACTTGGAAGCATATGGCAACAACGAAATTGCTTCAGGAAGCGGTGGAGCGGCACTTTGCCGCGGGTTCGGCTGCGGTGGGCGACAAGGACGCGCTGCAGACGTTTTCGGAATTCAGGGGGGCGCTTGAGCGCGGCGAGATTCGCTCGGCGGAGCCGGATGCGACGGCATCGACTGGCTGGCGCGTGAATGTGTGGGTCAAGCAGGGAATCCTGCTGGGATTCCGGCTGGGGAAGATGGAAAGCTCTTCGGCGGGCGTTTTGTCGTTTATCGATAAGGATACTTACCCTGTGCGGAACTTTACGGAAGCGGACGGGGTGCGGATTGTTCTTGGCGGCTCGTCGGTGCGCGCCGGGGCTTACCTGGGACGTGGAGTGATTTGCGTTCCGCCGATGTATATCAATGCGGGCGCTTACGTGGATGAGGGGTCGCTGGTGGATTCGCATGCGCTGGTTGGCTCCTGCGCGCAGATTGGGAAGAACGTTCACCTGAGCGCGGCAGCACAGATTGGCGGCGTGCTGGAGCCGGTGAATGCGAATCCGGTGATTATTGAGGACAATGTGCTGGTGGGCGGCAACACGGGCGTCTATGAGGGCACGATTGTTCGCAGGGGTGCGGTGCTGGCGGCGGGTACGGTTCTTACTCGCGGGACTCCAGTGTATGACCTGGTGAATGGCACGGTGATCCGGGCAACTGCGGAGACTCCGCTGATTATTCCGGAGAATGCGGTTGTGGTACCGGGATCGCGGGCGGTGAATAAGGGCAAGGGCGCGGATTGGGGATTGAGCGTCTATGCTCCGGTGATTGTGAAGTACCGCGATGAGAAAACGGATTTGAGTACCGCCCTGGAGGATTTGCTTCGGTAGGTGATTGTTCGGTTTTGAACAATCACGCGTGTTCGTCACAGTGGGGTTGATTCTTTCGCAGTTTATTTTGTTTGGGTTGGAGGCAATTGCACAGGGACTGTGTAGTTTCTTTATTCCGGAATTGTGCAACTGTGCGGCAGGCCGATGACAGGTTGCAGGGGACAGGGGACAGTTGGTTGTGCCGGTTGTCAGCTGCATAGGTTGATCCTTTCTTTGGGTAAAAACAGAACGGCCCGACTCCTGTGGAATCGGGCCGTTCTGTTTGCTCATTTTTAGTGTGGCATAGAAGGGTGTAATTGACCGCAAAGGTTTTCCACAGATTTGGAATTTATTTTGTGGGGAGTTGGCGGGAGTGCTCTCCCAGGCCCCCAAATGCGGGAGATGTGGGGCACCCAATATATGCGGGGAGAGCTGGCGGTATGGGTATCCCAGGTCCCAACTTCAGGGACCTGGGGCACCCGGCTTGGTTGGGAGAGCTGGCGAAAGGCAACCGCAGATCTTTCGCTTACCACCCCCGGGCTGAAATACGCTCGGGGATCCTTTCGCTCAGGATGACACGCTCCATTTTGCGGGAGAACGAATTTAGTTTAGGGAGAGCTGGCGGGAGTGCTATCCCATGTCTCCAAAAGAAGGAGACATGGGGCACCCTTGGTTTGTGGGAGGACTGGGAAAAGCAAAACCTCACCCACCCCACTGAGCACAAATCGCTTCGTGGGGGCCCGGCTATGGTCAGGTTGACACTTCCGTGAAAGAACGGGGACTCCATTCAGGACGACAGCTTGTGAGAAAACCTGACTGTTTAGAGCCAGACGACCGTGTGACCGGGGCAATCTGTCGCAGCGTGGGTGACGAACTCGGCAGAGAGATCGAAGCCATGACGGGCGTAGTACCAGGCTGCTCCGTGGACGCGCTCCTGCAGGGTGCCTTCGGGGTAGAGCGACTGCACGATGGCTTGCGCGTGACGACCCAATGCGGCTTCCTTTTCGAGCTGGAAGTTGGCGGCCAGGCGGCGCAGACGGTTCATCTGGTAGCGCATTTTGCTGGCTGCGGTTGTTGCGGAGCGGCCGAGTCCAGCATCCAGCTTGTTCATCCATTCAAGAGCTTCGGTAAGTTCGGCGTCGAGGGCGTTGCCGGCGGCGGCAAGCTTGCGCTTGCCTTCAATGGGCATGGCGCGGGCGGCGAGGAGCTGGGCGAGTCCGTCTTCGGTCTGCGTGAAGACGCGTTCGGGAGTCAGCTCGTGACGGCGGAGCAGGTCGGCAATCGACGGCTCGACAAGCGTGGCGGACCAGCGCGGCTGGAAGGCAGTGACCCGGTTCAGGATGCGCTCGTAGAGGACAGAGGACTGGGCAAAGTAGGCAATTTCTGCCGGGCCGCCGATGGTGAGGGAGTTTCCAAAGAGGAAGTCCTGAAAGACCGGGCGCAGAAGAGCTGAGGGCGAGATGCGGTTGGGTTCGGAGAGGAGGATTCCGATGAGCTCGCTGGTGGAATAACGCTGACGGCCTGCCTGCCAGAGGCCGTTGGGCTCCGAGGCCGACGACGCGGTGCGCTTGAGAGCCTGGCGGGAGCCGGTTTCATCATCCATGAGGAAGAGCAGGCTGGAGCCGGGCGCTACGGCGACCTGGACGTGATAGCCAGCGGCAGTGAGAGCGTTGTTGCGCTCGATCAGCGCTGCGTGGAGCTCGTCGGCCTGCTCGATGGTTGCCTGCAAGACAGGGATGCCGAGTTTGTGCACGGCGGCGGAGGCTGCGTCGAAGACAAGAAGGCCCTGTGCAGCGAAGGCTTTGGAATAGAAGTCGGCGAAGGCCTGCGTGAAGGTTCGGCCGGGCTGGTAGGCCGCGTTGAGAGCTTCAAGCGCGTCAGACCAGCCGAGGATTTCTCCGGCCTGATCGAGTAGCGGGAGGATGCTGTCATCCAGGATTACGCTGCCGGCAGGGATGGTGTTCCTGGGGGTAGAGGTGTAGGTAAGCTTGCGGAGCTCGCGTTGGGCCGGGAAGACGACGTGATTGATTTCGGCGAAGTCGTGGTCTTCACTCGCCAGCCAGAAGATGCCTGCGTGGGGGTGGTCCGCGGCTGTGGCTGAGGCGGCGCGAGCTAATGCCGTGGCTGCTTTGAAAGGTGTGTAGAGTGGGCCGCCGAAGAGGCCTACCTGCTGGCCGGTGAGGACGGTGCCTGCCCCGGCTCGGAGGGCGGCGATGGATTGTGCGGCTGTGGGGTTCTGTTCTTCGAGGATGTCTACGATTTGCTGCCAGTGGGCGGGACGGGCAGGAGCGTGCTGCCAGTCCAGATTCGTAAGACTTGAATCGGCAGGGTAGAACGGACGGACTGAGGGTGCGCCGGAACAGAAGTCCTGGAAGATGCGGCTGGCGCCCGGGGCGACCGTTACGGGATGACATTCAACTGTAGGCACGGCCGGCACTTTCTCGCTCTGCAAAATATGGATAGATATAAGGATGCCATGGACGGGCTGGCAGATGCAGAAAGGCAGGGACTAGGGACTAGGGACTAGGGACTAGGGAAAGCAAAAACAACTGCAATGGTAAATGCAAGAACAAAACAATTGCAGATCCTTCACTCCGCTGAAGAACGCCCGTTCAGGATGACACCTTTGTGGTGGAGCGAAATGCCGTTATCAGCCCCTTGTTCCCTTGGCCCCTGTTTCTGTTCCCTGCTTCCTATTTCCTGCTTTATCCGTATACTCGGTGGTGATTGAAGAAATTGGGTTAATGACTATCTGCGCGGAGGAGAACAGACAATCTCATGTCGAAAAAGGACAAGGCTCTGAAGAAGAAACCGGCGAAGAAGGCTGCGGCGAAGGTGACGGCAAAGATTGTCAAGTCCAAGACGGTTTATAAAGGGCCGCTGTTTCGCGTGACTACTGACACGATTGTGGAGCCGGGACGCGATACAGAGCGCGTTCGCGATGTGGTGCGGCACAACGGGAGCGTGGTGATTCTTGGCGTGGATTCCTCGAAGAGCAAAAAGAATCCTTGGATTGTGATGGAGCGGCAGTATAGGCATGCGGCCAACCAGTTTCTCTGGGAGCTGCCAGCGGGCAAGCTGGAGGCGGGAGAAGATCCGTTAACCGGCGCGCAGCGCGAGATGGAGGAAGAGACCGGGTATCGCGCAAAGAAGTGGAAGCTGCTGGTGGATTACTGGCCGAGCCCCGGCTTCCTGGGCGAGAGCATGCAGGTGTTTGTGGCCGAAGGGTTGATTGCCGGAGAGGCGCATCCGGAGGCCGATGAGCATATCGAGTTCCGGCTGGTGAAGCTGAAGGATGTGCTCAAGAAGATTGATAAGGGCGAGATTGTGGATGGGAAGACGCTGGTGAGCGTGATGCTGTATGTGAGGAAGATTAAGGAATAGGGAGCAGGGGTCGGGAGTCAGGGATCAGAAAAAACACACCCACCCTGATCGGGGCTGAAGCCTAGTGCTTTCTTTCCAGACTTTTTGGCACGACTGAAGCCGTGCCCTGTTACAAAACTCGAAGGACAGGTCCGTGCTATCCCACGTCTCCAACTACAGAAGACGTGGGGCACCCTGAGAATTTGGAATATCCACCAGAATTATTCTTCACTCGAAGAGTTGTTTTTCTGCATCTTATTCTGATTCTGGCTATTAGATTGCTTAGAAAAGCTCGTCCCACCTTTTGGGTCTGCCTTATAAATTTTTTCTAAACCTTTACGGAAGCTACCTCGTCATACCGAATAGGTGCGGTGGAGGCCCTCGCTGTTTTCTATCGTCTCCAGCCGCTGCACATCTTACGACGCAAGGAAGGCAACCGCCTGTGGCTCAGTACAAAGGGAAAGTGAAATGGTTTAATAACGCCAAAGGGTATGGATTCATCGGCCGTGAAGACGGTCCGGATGTCTTTGTGCATTACTCGGCAATCCAGTTGGATGGCTACAAGACCCTCAAAGAAGGCGATGATGTGGAGTTCGACATTGTGCAGGGCCAGAAAGGTCCTCAGGCCGACTCCGTCACTCGCTTGAAGGACGCTGCTGCCGTTCACAACGCGGCGTAGCGCTGGGAATCGCGCCGCGTGCTGGAAGCCGCCTGGCGGTGGAACAGGTAACGTGTGTGTGGGCGTGATTCGCGCAGATTGAGTCTGGTGTAAGTACCCGGATTCTCTGTGTGGGATGAAGTTGAAGTTTTCTCAAAAGCAAAAGCGCGGGAGCTGAAGCTCCTGCGTTTTCTTTGTGGTTTGGATTGCCGGGGATTCGCGCGGCCGGCGAGTGCGCTCACTATACTGGTCAGGACTACTGGCTGGGGAGACTCGCACTGCGATGGATAACTCACAAATGGCACGGCTGCTGGAGCAGACCGCCGATCTGCTTGAGATTGACGGTGGGGATAGCTTTCGGATTCGCAGCTACCGGCGCGCGGCTGAGGCCGTGGAGCAGACGACTGTCGATTTGAATGAGGCTGCTGGAGACGCGGCACGGCTGCTGGAGATTCCCGGCATTGGCAAGGGGATGGCTACCAACATCCAGACGATGGTGGCGGACGGTTCGCTGCCGCTGCGGGATGAGCTGCTGGCAAAGTATGGGGCGAGCATCCTGGAACTGATGAAGCTGCCGGGGATGGGGCCGAAGACGGTTGCCTTGTTGTGGAGCGCGGCGCAGATTGCGAGCGTGGATGCGCTGGCCGAGGCAATTGATGCGGGGCGGCTGAACGGGCTGCCGCGGATGGGCGCGAAGCAGATTGAAAAGCTGAAGAAAGGGATTGAGGATTACCGGCGCAGCTCGGGGCGGTTCCGGATTGACCAAGCGGATGAGGCTGCGGAGCGGCTGACGAAGTACCTGCTGGAGTTCAAGGGGATTGAGCGGGTGACTCCAGCAGGGAGTTTGCGGCGCGGGAGAGAGACTGCGGGTGATCTGGATTTGCTGGTGACGGGAGCTGCTTGCGAGCCGGAGAAGACGGGGAAGGCTGTCGATTATGTTGCGGCTTATCCGGAGATTCACGACCTGATTGTGAAGGGTGAGAACAAGGTTAGCTTTCATCTTGAGGACGGAATGCAGGTGGATGTGAGGCTGCTGCCGGGTGAGAGCTATGGCGCGGCGTTGCAGTACTTCACGGGTGGCAAGGCGCACAATGTGACGCTGCGGCAGCGCGCGCTGAAGACGGGTTACACGCTGAACGAGTGGGCGCTGGCGCGGCTGGATGATGGCTCCACTGTTGCGGCGGAGACGGAGGAGGAGATTTATTCGGCGCTCAAGATGAAGTGGATGCCTCCGGAGATGCGCGAGAACCTGGGCGAGATTGAGCTGGCGGCTCGCGGGGAGGTTCTGGAGCTGATTGAGGAAAAAGATATTCGCGGGAATGTGCATATGCACACGACGGAGAGCGATGGGCGCAATTCGATTGCCGAGATGGCGGAGGCGGGGATTGCGGCGGGGTATGAGTACATTGCGATTACGGACCACTCGAAGAACCTGGCGATGACGAATGGGCTCGACGAGAAGCGGGCTTTGAAGCATATCAAGCGGATTCGCGAGGTGGATGCGGAGATGGAGGGTCGGATTCGCATCTTTACTGGGATTGAAGTGGATATTCTTGGCGACGGGAAGCTGGATTTAGATGACGAAGTGCTGGCGCAGATGGATGTGGTGATTGCCAGCGTACACACCAAGCTGGAGCAGCCGCGCGAGGAGATGACGGAGCGCGTGCTGCGAGCGATTGAGAATCCGCACGTGAAGATATTGGGGCATCCTACGGGGCGGTTGTTATTGCGAAGAGAGCCGTTTGCTATCGACATTGGTGCGGTATTGCGGAGGGCGGCGGAGCTGGGTGTGGCTGTGGAGCATAATGCTGCGCCGGAGCGGCTGGATTTGAGTGATCGCGATTTAAGGCTGGCGAAGGAACTGGGGTGCAAGATTGTGATTAATACCGATGCGCACGACACGCGGACGGTGGGGCGAATGAAGTATGGTGTGAAGCAACTACGTCGGGCATGGCTTGCGAAGGAAGATGTATTGAATACGCTGCCGGTGAAGAAGTTTCTGGCGGGACTGAGGAGGACGCATTAAACTGGAAGCTGCATTGCTATATCGCTAAATAGAAGAAACTAGAAACTCATGGCTTAATGAGCCAATTTATTCGCCTTTTTGCTTGCCTGGAAAAATTCTGCCTGTTGGAGAAATCCAAACGGGCGTATGATGAGGGCGCGCCAAAGCTATCTCGTCCATGCACAGCATCCGGAGATGCTGCATGTGAGACCCGGCTTCAAGGCGGGTCCCAGGTAGCTTGCCAAGGCGCAGAACTTGAGGATGAGATAGCTTTTATGAGCCTGTTGCAGCAGAACTCCTTAGAAGAAGTGGATGACGCCGCGAAGGGTGAGGAATTTACTCGCGGTACGAGCCATATTGTGGTGGCCACGATTGTTGCCGCAGTGCTGGTTTCCGTGGCGATTGTGATCTATGCGATTGGGACACGCGAGACGCCGGCGGCGACGGCTAGTGTGACGCATGCGACGGCGCACTTTGTGCATCGGGAGAACTCAGGGCTGGATGCCGCGGGGAATCCGGTACCGAAGGATTCGTTTGACCAGGTGCTGGTCTTTTCGCATGTGCAGATTCATAACCAGACGAAAAATCCGCTATTTGTGAAGCAAGTGCTGACGAACCTGTCGACGAATGAAGGGATCGTTTCAAGCTACGCGGCGCCGGAGCGGGATTACGAGCGGCTGTTCCAGGCGTATCCAGAGCTGGCTCCGCTACATGGGAATGCGTTGCCGATGGAGGCGACGATTCCGGCAGGGCAGACCGTGGAGGGGGATTTTGTTGCGTCCTTCCATATGACGCGCGAGCAGTGGGAGGCGCGGAAGGGGATGAATTACACCGTCGGATTCCAGTACCAGCCAGATATGGTATTCCCGGGGCCAGCGACGGTTAGCGTCCAGTGAACTGAACGCTAAGGAAACAGGTTACAGATGACAGTGGATAGTTTTGAATTTTACTGTCCACTGCCACCTGCTTTTACCTTCCCGACGGTGCGGAAGCGGCTGCTGACTTTGGCGTGGAGAGATAGCCGGCGATCTGGTTCTTCGAGTTGATAGTGTTGACTACGATCTCGTAGAGGCCGGGGTCTTTGCCGCTGTAGAACTGCAATGGTTCGTTGACGTTCTTGTCCTTCTTTTCATATTTCTTGTCGTCGGAGTAGACGACCAGAGTGAAACGGCTCTTTTTGAAGTCCGCCTTCCTCAACTCCAGTGTGACTGTGCCTACGCGCTGTTTGTCGCCCTTGTTGAGGGTGAACTCGAAGTAGTTGCGGTCGCCCTTGTGCTTGAGGATTTCGAGCTCGTCATGGGTGCGGGCGATGAGGCTGGCGTGATCGCTGAGGTCGCCCTTGATGGATTGCAACTGGGTTTCGGCGCTGGCAAGGTCACTCTGCGTTTTGGCTACGTCGGTTTTCACGCCGCCGACGTCGGTTTTGACCGAGGAGACGTCGGTTTGTACGGCGGTGACCTGCTGTGCGGTCTGCTGTTGCTCGGTTTCCAGGCGCTTGTTGGCCGCTTCCTCCTGCGCGACGATCTGCTGGGCGCGGGCGTCCATCTGCCGTTGCGTAATGCCGAGGGAGTGGCTCAGCTCGTCCGCGGTGACGCGGAGTTTCGCGTTGGTTTCACGGAGTTGGGCGGCTAACTCCGTGTTTTTCTGTTTGGCTACGGCCAGTTCGGCCTGCTGCGCGGTGAGTTTGCTGCCAAGGGTGTAGTTCCAGATGAGGCTACCAAGGCCGGCAAGAAGTGCCACGACCAGCACGGTGATCGTAGCTGGAGAAAGAGAGCGCGGGGTGCTGTCCAATGAGTCCGTCATTGCGGTTGTTGATTCTCTCCCTGGCGGCAGAAAACCGCCGTGTTATCGATCACATGCCGTATCAGACGCCGGTGTTAGAACAAATGTTTACGACGCCGGCGCAGACTGGTTTCGCGGAGTAGTTTAGTGGAATCTTAGCCTATGGGGGAAGAAGGTTGGAGGGACCAGGGAAAGCAAAAACAACTGCAACAGCAAATGCAAGTACAAAAGCAGGTCCTTCCCTCCGCCTGAAAAACGGCTATGGTCAGGATGACATTGCATTTTTTTGTGGGGGGAACTGGCAAAAGGGCTATCCCACGTCCCAGAAGCGGGACCTCCACCCCACGAAGCACAAATCGCTGCGCGGGCCCCGGAAGTGGGGTACCCTGCAAAAAGTGTTTGAAAATGGGGCTCTTCCCGCATCGTGAGCCACTGTACCGTGACAACCGTGGAACCGTTCCGCTATAAAGAATTTGCTCCATTTGCTCCGCAACCCTGGCGCTTTCGACTTGTACGCCTCCGCCGCGGCTCTGAAGAACTTTTACCCCAAACTCGAAATCAGGAGTTCAAAAGATATGTCTACTGCTGCTGTCGCCGGAAAGGGTCTGGAAGGCATTGTTGCTGCAAACTCGGGAATCTGCTGGATTGATGGTGAGGCGGGCGTCCTGGCGTATCGCGGCATTGATATTCACGAGCTTGCGGAGAGCTCGGCATTTGAAGAGACGACCTTTCTGTTGTGGAACGGGCGGCTGCCGAATGCGGCCGAGCTGAAGGATTTTTCCGCCAAGTTGGCCGAGGCGCGGGAGATTGATCCAAAAATTATTGATCTGCTGAAGAGCCTGCCCGCGAACGGCACGCCGATGGAGGTTCTGCGTACTGCGGTTTCGGCGCTGAGCTTCTACGATGGCGACGAGAAGGACAACTCGCATGATGCGAATGTTCGCAAGGCCTTCCGGTTGACGGCGCAGATTGCGATGATTGTGGCGATTTATGACCGCATCCGCAAGGGGCTCGATATTGTTCCAGCGGATAAATCGCTGAGCCATGCGGCGAATTTCCTTTGGATGCTGAATGGCTCGAAACCGAGCGAAACAGCCACTCGAACTTTGGACGTTGCCCTTATCCTCCACGCCGACCACGAACTTAACGCCTCCACCTTTGCAGCCCGCGTCATTGCAGCAACCCTCTCTGACATCCACTCCGCAATTACCGGCGCAATTGGCGCGCTGAAGGGGCCGCTGCATGGCGGCGCGAATGAAGCGGTGATGCGCCTGTTGCAGAAGATTGATTCCGAGGGCGCGGACCCGGTGGAGTATGTGAAAGCGATGCTGGCGGCAAAGCAGAAGGTTTCCGGCTTTGGACATCGCGTGTACAAGACAGAAGACCCGCGCGCCACGCATCTGCGCCGCATGAGCGAGCAGCTAGGCAAGGATTCGGGCAACTCGAAGTGGTTTGATATGTCGCGGGCGATTGAGCTGTATATCAACCGCGAGAAGAAGCTGAATGCGAATGTGGATTTCTATTCGGCTTCGACGTATACAACGCTTGGAATTGACATTGACCTGTTTACGCCGATCTTTGCGGTTAGCCGCATTGCAGGCTGGGCTGCGCACGTGATTGAACAGTTGGATGACAACCGGCTGATTCGGCCGCGCGCGGAATATGTGGGGCCGGAGTATCCGACGCATTGGGTGGCTATCGCGGAACGATAGCTGTTAGCTCCTAGCTTTTAGCTTGATGGTGGTAAACGTGGCCGATGAGTATTACTCATCGGCCACGTTGCTTTTGCGCTGATTTTTCTGGAAGGCGGGAAATATCTCGTGTAGTCTGGTTTTCCCTTCGGTGGGCTATGCGACGGAAAACAAAACAAGGAGACTGCACATGATTCTGGGATTAAGCACGGGGCTGTTTACCGGGATACATGTAGTGCTGAGCCTGATTGGGATTCTTTCCGGATTCCTGGTTCTCTTTTTACTGATTGGGAAGAAGCAGCATACGATTTGGACGCCGGTCTTCTTTGTCTCGAATATTCTGACCGATGTGACGGGCTTCTTGTTTCCGTTTAAGGGGATTACGCCGGGGATTATTATCGGCGTGCTCTCGCTGATTGCGCTGCTGATTGCCGGCGTGACGACGGCGAGCAGGACGAAGCGCGGGATCTTTATTGCGTCGGTTGCGACGGCGCTGTTCTTTAATGTTTTTGTGCTGATTGTGCAGTCGTTTGAGAAGATTTCGTGGCTGAATAAGATTGCGCCGACGCAGAGCTCGCCGGTGTTCTGGATTACGCAGGCGGTGGGGCTGGGGGTTGTGATTCTGCTGGCGGTTACGGCGTGGGGGCGGTATAGAAATGCAGGGAGTAGGCAGTAGGAAATAGGGAGTAGAAAGCAACAACAAAAGCAACCGCAGATCCTTCACTCCGCTGAAAAACGCTTCGCTCAGGATGACACCTCAACAGGAGAGCTGAAAGTGGTTTTCTATTCTCTACTGCCTGCTCCCTGTTTTTCTTGCTTTTCCTTCCAGAGCTTGTACATTCCCCAGGCGGCCAGCGTGCAGTTGTCGCGGATGGTGCCGTCGAGCATCTTTTGCTCGAACTCTTCGATGGGCATGGAGAGGACGACAAGATCGTGCTCTTCGGGGTCGGGGTCTTTTTCGGCGGGCGTGAGGCCGGTGGCTACGAAGATGTGGTGCTTCTGGTGCGTGAAGCCGTAGGCGATCCAGAGATAGCCGAGGTAGGCCATGTGCTCGGCGTTGAGACCCAGCTCCTCTTTCAGCTCTCCACGGCCCAGCTCCTCGGGGTTATCGACCACCATCTCCCAGCCGCCTTGCGGCAGCTCGACGGCGCGCTCGCCGATAGTGTAGCGGTATTGCTCAACGAGCCATACGCGGCCGTTGTCGATGGGCACGATGATGGCAGAGTCTTCCTTATCGACGACGCCGTAGATGCCCTGCTTGCCGTTGGACCGGAGAATGGTGTCTTCGCGGACCCGCATCCAGTGGTTGCGGTAGACCTCACGGGTGGCGAGGGTAGTGATGGAGGGAGGAGTTTTGGGCTTGTCGCTCACAAAGACAGGGTACAGGGTGCAGGGTGCAGGGTACAGAAAAAGCTGACACAAAAAACACAACGGGAAGAAGCGCGATAAGCTGCTTCTTCCCGTGAATGATGCTTAACTGCGTGTCAGCTTAGAGAGCGCGGACGTTCTCTGCCTGCCAGCCCTTGGGTCCCTTGACCACATCGAACTGAACGGCCTGACCTTCCTGCAGCGAACGGAAGCCGTTCGTCTGGATGGCCGAGAAGTGCACGAAAACGTCTTCGCCGTTGGGGCGGCTCAGAAAGCCGAAGCCCTTGGCATCGTTAAACCATTTCACAGTACCCTGTTCCATAAAAAATTTCCTACCTGATTTGATGATGTATCGCGGAACTTAATGTGGAATTGATTGCGAGTCAGGCGGTAACCGGGAACTGGCAAGAACACCAAGTCTAATTCAACGACCACTGTTAGAATAACACGATTCCAGCTTAGAGATATAGAGTGAAATTAGGAGAAGTGCCTCCGGCAGCGTATGCTGGGGAGAGAAGAGCAGCACATTCGAGCAAAATCCGAGAAGATGTGCCGTTTTGAGTATTGTTTAAGGTTGCCGCTCCCTAACGCTCGCGTCAACTTAGCAGTTGTGGTTTCGGGATAAAGTATCTCGGATTTTGCTATAGCGGACTTCAGTTCACCGTCTTGGCCAGGAACCTCCTTCTATTTGGCGTCTCTTCGATTGTCTCCGTACCCGGTCTGCTTTCATGCAATCCACTGCATTCCAGCAACTCTCAGGCGTGATTCCAGACCCGGCCCGGCTTTGTAGCAAACGCTCCATAACCGGGAATTGAGGCAAATACTATGCGATCTGAGCTGGTTTATTCCGCCGGTCTCCAAATTGAAAACCGATTTCTGCTGGCTTCCACAGTGATGAAGGCCGTGCGAAAGCTACATGTCAGCTCGACGCGTACGGAAGACACTGCGAACGCGGTCTTTGCCGACGTGGCGAATGGCCGCTATTGCGATTACACGCTGCCGGAGGTTGAGCCGCCACCGCCGATTGATGTGTTGCCGATTCCTACAGCTGCCTGAAGCTGCCGGCAAAATCAGACCTGTGCTTCTCGAAGCCTGTAGCTGCGGAAGCGGCCGACGAGGCTGGCTGGTCCGGTGACGGTGAGATAGACGAGGTTGCCATCATAGCGGCGGGAGTGGATAACCATGCCCGCCTCGATGGCGGCGAGGACGGCGCCTTCCTGCTGCGGGATGCGGAACTCGGCGTCGAGGAGCGGGTCTGAGTGGAGAGCCTGGTCGATGGCAGCGAAAAGGGCTTCCGTTCCCTCGCCTGTTTTGGCTGAGAACGCTACCGCGCTTTCACCTTTTGGACTAGAGCCAGTTCGGGCAAGCAGGGCTTCGCGGGCTTGTGTGTCGAGCAGGTCTATTTTGTTGAGGACTTCGATGCGGGGCTTGGTGAGAGCGTCGAGCTCGCCGAGGACTTTTTCTACCTGCGATTTTTGCTCGTCGCTGTAGGTGCTGGCGGAGTCGCGGACGTGGAGGAGGATCTCCGCCTGCTGCACCTCTTCCAGCGTGGCTCGGAAACTGGTGACGAGTGTATGGGGCAGGTTGCGGATGAAGCCCACCGTGTCGGACAAGAGGACTTTGCGGCGGCTGGGGAGCTCGATGGCGCGGAGCTTGGGGTCGAGCGTGGCGAACATCCGCGAGGACGAAAGAACATGTGCGCCGGTGAGGCGATTGAAGAGCGTGCTTTTGCCGGCATTGGTGTAGCCAACGAGGGCAACAGTTGGGACGGGTACGGCTTCGCGCCGCTGGCGCTGCTGACGGCGGACGCGGCGGACGTTTTCGATGCTGAGCTTGAGATGGTCGAGGCGGCGCTGGATGCGGCGGCGGTCGGTTTCGAGCTGGGTTTCGCCGGGGCCCCTGGTGCCGATGCCGCCGCCAAGCTGCGACATGGCTTTGCCGCGACCGGTGAGGCGCGGGAGCATGTATTCGAGCTGGGCCAGTTCGACCTGGAGCTGGCCTTCGCGGGTGCGGGCGTGACGGGCGAAGATGTCGAGGATGAGCTGCGTGCGGTCGAGGACGCGGCATGGCAACGCGGCTTCGAGGTTGCGGAGTTGCGTGGGGCTGAGGTCGTGGTCGAAGAGGATGAGGTCGGCGTTGGTGGAAGCGGCGATGCCGGAAATCTCTTCTACCTTGCCGGGGCCGATAAGCGTGGCAGGGTCGGGGCGCTGGCGGCGCTGAATGACTTCGGCAACGATTTCTCCGCCGGCTGAGAGGACCAGCTCGCGGAATTCGGCGAGGGATTCTTCAGCATCCAGGGAATGGGAGGTGCTGGCGGGAACTGGCACTGGGGCCCGCGTGTCGTCCATTGCTTCTTCGACACGCAGGGCCGCGCGCGCTCCGGCTGCTCCAGTGCGCTTGATAGGCGGACGGAGGGGAAAATCTACCCCAACCAAAATGGCGCGTTCTGGGCTATTGTGCTTAGGCAGGGCGCGCCGGGTCTCTTCAACTGCCAACGGCAACTGCTCCGCTGGCCGGTGCGGCAGCAGGCACGGAGGCCGGGCCGACCCCGGCATGAGCGGCAGGTACGCGATGATCTGAGTGCATCACGTTGCGGCTGCTCACAACGGTTGAGATGGCGTGCTTGAAGATCAGCTGCTCCTGGCTGTTGTTTTCCAGCAGCACAGAATACTTGTCAAAGGAGCGGATCTTTCCAGTGAGCTTGACTCCGCTGACAAGGTAAATGGTGATGGGGGTCTTGTCCTTGCGGACCGTGTTCAGGAAAGTGTCCTGAATATTTTGTGCCGGCTTATTTTCCATGTGTGCCGATCTCCTGCTTCCTCTTCGGGTTGGTGTTACTTGTTGTCTTTCCGTATAGAAACAATGAGAGCGGGGCCGGTACCGGAAGTCCCGAGACCGGAAATTCCCGCAATGGGACAACAATATAGAGGTTTTGGATGGTTTTCAACTGGTTATGGTTGCTAGTGAGACGGAAATTGATGACGGGGCGGGGGTTGCGGGATGCGGGCCGGGGCTGTAAGGCCGCTGCTAGGATGAAGAGGTGAAAGAAGTTTCCGATGTGCCTATGACGTCTGCTGCGAAGAATGTGCCTGTACCGATGCTGGATTTGGAGCGGCAGTATGCTCCTTTGCGCAAGGAGTTGCTGGAGGCGCTGACGGGCGTGCTGGACTCGCGGCAGTTCATTTTGGGCGCGGCTGTGGCGGAGTTTGAGAAGGCTGGAGCGGCTCAGCTTGGCGTGAAGCATGGCGTGGGATGTGCGTCGGGAACGGATGCGCTTTGGCTGGCGCTGGCGGCTGCTGGCGTTGGAGCCGGTGATGCGGTGGTGACTACGCCGTTCAGTTTTTTTGCTTCAGTGAGTGCGATTTTGCGGGCTGGGGCTAAGGCGGTGCTGGCGGATATTGAGCCGGGAAGCTTCAATCTTGATCCGAGTGCGGTGCGGGTGGTGCTTCAGAGCGGGCACGGCGAAGGTGTGAAGGCTGTTTTGCCGGTGCATCTGTATGGACAATGTGTCGATTGGGATTCGTTTGATGCGCTGGCGCGTGAGCGCGGGTTGAAGCTGATTGAAGATGCGGCGCAGGCTTGGGGCGCAGAGTGGAAAGGTGTGAAGGCCGGTGGGTTGGGCGATGCGGCGGCGTTCAGTTTTTATCCCACGAAGAATTTGAGCGCGGCGGGCGATGCGGGGATGGTTACGACCAATTCCGATGAGATTGCCGAGCGGGCGCAGATGCTGCGGCAGCATGGGATGCGGCGGCGGTACTACCACGATGAGGTGGGCTGGAATGCGCGGATGGATGGCTTCCAGGGTGCTGTGCTGTCGGTCAAGCTGAAGTACATTGACGGCTGGAATGAGGCTCGGCGGACGGCGGCGGCTAAGTATGATGCGCTGTTTCGCGCTGCGGGGCTGGCGGAGTCGGGTCCGTATCCGCGGAATGGCGTGGTGCTGCCGTTTGAGGCAGAGGGCGCGCGGCATGTGTGGCACCAGTATGTGATTCGTACGCCGAAGCGGGATGCGCTGCGGGAGTTTTTGACCAGCCGCAAGATTGGGTCGGAGATTTACTATCCGGCGCCGCTGCATCTGCAGGGAGCGCTGCAGTCGCTGGGATATCGGGAAGGTGATTTTCCCGAGGCGGAGCGGGCGGCGCGGGAAGTGCTGGCGCTGCCTATTTTTCCGGAGATCACGGAAGAGGAACAACAGACTGTGGTTGCGGCGATTGCGGAGTTTTTGAGCTAAGGGCGGTCTTGTGCTCCATGGTAAATATGCAGAACCTCAATAGCCTCGCCCTTCACACGATAAACAGCGAGATAAGGCAACTTGGGAATCACCAATTCCCGTGTGCCATCTTCAAGGCCGATGCGGCCACGATTCGGCATCGTCTTTAACGAGACAATCGTGCGATAGATTTCCTGAATTGTGGATTGCGCAAACGATGGAAAGTTTCGACGCAGGTAATCGGAAATTGATTCGAGGTCTTCGGCGGCGGCTGGAGTCCAGCGAATGCGCATCAGATGCTTAGCATCCGCGCGACGCGAGCGTCCATCTCCGCTTCTTCAATAAACTGGCCTTGGTCGGCCTGCTCGATTCCCTTACGGACACTCGCGCGGAAGCTTTCATTTTCCTTTTCCAGCGAGCGCAAACCGGCTTCCTGCACAAACTGCTCCGGAGAGATGCCTTTGGCGCCGGCAATCTTCGCCAGGCGCGCTTCCTGCTCGGGAGTGAAGTGGACTTCCATGCTGAAAGTGTTGCAGGGACACAATGCGGTGTCAAGGTTACGCCAATGCCCTTCCCCGCTACGTGCATTTAGAATCGACACAACATGAAATGCCCCTACTGCGGATTTGCCCAGGACAAGGTGGTGGACTCGCGCGAAAGCAAAGAGGCGGACTCGATTCGCCGGCGCCGCGAGTGTGAGCGCTGTGGACGGCGCTTTACCACCTACGAGCGCATCGACGAGATTCCTTACATGGTGGTGAAGAAGGATGGGCGACGCGAGCGCTTTGACCGGCAGAAGATTCTGAGCGGCTTGCTGCGCGCCTGCGAGAAGCGGCCGGTGGCTTCGTCACAGTTGGAAGCGATTGTGGATGCTACCGAGACATTTCTTGTGGATGCACCGGAGCGGGAGCGTTCGACTCGCGAGATTGGCGAGCTGATTATGAGCCATCTCAAGGGGCTGGACACTGTCGCGTACATTCGCTTTGCTTCTGTTTATCGGGATTTCAAGGACGTGCGCGAGTTTAAGGAAGAGCTGGAAGGGTTGTTGGAAGGGCATAAGGCAAGGAAGAAGTAAAAAACAGCTATAAGTTTTTAGCTCTGTGTTGCTGACCACAGCGATGAGTGCAGGCGAAGGAGCTAAATAGCTAAAGACTAAGAGCCAGGAGCTGAGAGCTGATTTATGGCGCATAAGGTTACGTTGATTCCCGGAGATGGGATTGGGCCTGAGGTTACGCAGGCTGTTGTTCGAATTCTGGACGCTACGGGCGTGAAGTTTGAATGGGAGCGATACGCAGCGGGAGCGGAAGCCTATGAGATTCATGGCGAGTACATTCCTGCGGAATTGTACGAGTCGATTGAGCGAAACAAGGTTGCGCTGAAGGGGCCGGTGACGACTCCGGTGGGCGGCGGCTTTAAGAGCATCAATGTAACGCTGCGCAAGAAGTTCGATCTCTATGCGAACTTCCGGCCAATCAAGAATCTGCCGGGGCTGGAGACGCGATATCCGGGCGTGGACCTGATCATTGTCCGCGAGAACACCGAGGGTGAGTACGTCGGGCTGGAACATGAGGTTGTTCCCGGTGTGGTGGAGAGCCTGAAGATCATTACCGAGAAGGGCTCGACGCGCATTGCGCAGTTTGCTTTTGACTATGCGCGGAAGCATGGGCGCAAGAAGATTCACTCGATTCACAAGGCGAACATTATGAAGCTGTCCGATGGACTCTTCCTGAAGTGTGCGCGGAAGGTTTCGGAGGGATTTCCAGATGTGCTATACGCTGAGCACATTATCGACAACACGTGTATGCAACTGGTGATGAATCCTTACCAGTACGACACGCTGCTGCTGGAGAATCTCTACGGTGATATTGTGAGCGATCTTTGCGCGGCATTTGTGGGCGGGCTGGGACTGGTTCCGGGCGCGAACATCGGCGTGGATTGCGCGATCTTTGAGGCGGTACACGGTTCGGCTCCGGATATTGCGGGCAAGGATGTTGCGAATCCCACGGCGCTGCTGCAGTCGGCGGTGCTGATGCTGCACCACCTGAATGAAGATGCGGCGGCGGTGAAGGTGCAGACGGCTCTCGAAGCTGTCTATGCCGCAGGGAAGACGCTGACGCGGGATGTGGGCGGCAAGGCAGGCACTTCTCAGTTTGCGGATGCTGTGCTGGCGGCGATGGGAAGTTAGGGACGAAGGACGAAAAAGCTATGAAGCATTTTTTGTTGTTCTACGAACTGGAGTCGGATTACCTGGAGCGGCGTGGGGAGTTTCGTGCGGTGCACCTGGATTTGGCGTGGAAGGCCAGCGAAGCCGGTGACCTGGAGATTGCTGGAGCGCTTTCCAATCCTGTTGATACAGCCTTGCTGCTCTTCAAGGGTGAAACCGCCGCGGTAGCAGAGGAGTTCGCGAAGAAAGATCCCTACGTGGTGAATGGGCTGGTGAAGCGCTGGTATGTGCGCGAGTGGACTACGGTTGCGGGTGAAGGCGCCGCGAACCCGGTTCGGCTCACCGCAAACTGATTCCCATTTTGTTTCTCCGTTCACGGGCTGCGATTCCCCATTCGCGGCCTTAAGTTTTCTATTCCGTGTGTATAGATGCCTGTTCATTGCTCTTCCCTGTACACTGGAGAGTTAACGACTACCATGCAAAACAAATACCCAATCGGCATTCTGGGCGCGACCGGCATGGTCGGCCAGCGGTTTATTCAACTGCTTGAGAACCATCCCTGGTTTGAAGTAACGTGGCTTGCGGCGAGCGACCGCTCGAGCGGCAAGCTTTATGGCGAAGCGGCGAAATGGAAGCTCGACACTCCGCTGCCGGAGCGTATTGCACAGATGCGTGTTTCTCCGGCGGAGCCCACCGGCGCGCCGAAGATCATCTTTGCGGCGCTGGACTCCGACATTGCCAAGGAGATGGAGCCGAAATTTGCTGCGGCGGGTTGCGCGGTGGTTTCGAATTCGAGCGCGTTTCGCATGGCGCCGAATGTGCCACTGGTGATTCCTGAAGTGAATGCGGACCATCTGCACCTGATTGAGGAGCAGCCGTGGCGCAAGGAGAGCGGCGGGTACATGGTGACAAACCCGAACTGCTCGGCGATTGGGCTGGTGCTGGCGCTGAAGCCGCTGGAAGAACGCTTTGGCATTGAGAAGATTTTTGTTACGACGATGCAGGCGGTGAGCGGCGCGGGGTATCCGGGCGTGCCTTCGATGGACATCCTGGGCAACGTGGTGCCGTTCATCAAGAATGAAGAAGAGAAGATGCAAGAGGAGACGCTGAAGCTGCTTGGAAAGCTCTCCGGTGAAACTGTTGCTCCGCTTGAGGCTCGCATGAGTGCGCATTGCAATCGCGTGGCGGTTGAGGATGGGCATACAGAGTCGGTTTCCATCCAGTTGAAGAAGAAGGCTACGAAGGAAGAGATTCTGGCAGCTTGGGCGGAGTTTCAGCCGTTGAAGGGGCAGGACCTGCCGATGGCTCCGGCGCAGCCTGTGGAGTGGGCTCCGCAGGAGGATCGTCCGCAGCCTCGGCTGGACCGCAATCGCGGGCGCGGCATGGCTGTGACAGTTGGCCGGCTGCGGCCTTGCGGGTTGCTGGACTGGAAGTTCACGGTGCTTTCGCACAATACGGTTCGCGGGGCTGCGGGGGCGGCGATTCTGAATGCAGAGTTGCTGGCTAGCCTGGGCAAGTTGGAGCCGGTGACGGAAGCGGCGGTTAAGGCATAGTTATCCCAGATCTCTAAAACCTGGAGACCTGGGGCACCCATTTGTTGTGACCTTGGAAATGAGAAAGCGCGCATGAGTTTGGTGGTGATGAAGTTTGGCGGAACGTCGGTGGAAGATCCGGCGGCCATCGAGCGCACTGCCGCCATTGTGGCGGGACGTGTGGCTGCGGGGAAGAAACCGGTGGTGGTGGTGAGCGCGATGGCGAAGGTCACCGACCAGTTGCTGCGCGCGGGCTCGTGTGCAGCGGCAGGTGACAAAAAAGGCTCGCTGGCGATCAGTTCGCGGTTGCGTTCGCGGCACAAGGATACAGCGGCTGCGCTGGTCAAGGATGCTGCCACCATTGCCGATCTGCAGACGTGGATTGATGCGAAGTTTGATGGGCTGGATGAGATTCTGCGCGGGCTGGCAGCGATTCTGGAGCTGACGCCGCGGATTTCCGATCTCATCGTTGCGCATGGCGAGCGGCTTTCAAGCCGCATTGCTGCAGCGGCGTTTCGTGAACGCGGCATCAACGCAGAGGCTGCAGATGCACGGCAGATTGTGGTTACGGATTCGCAGTTTCAGAAGGCGATCCCGATTGACGCGACGATTGAAAAGCGTGCGGAAGAGAAGCTGCGACCGCTGGTGAATGCGGGCAAGGTTCCGGTGATGGGCGGATTTATTGGCTCGAATGAGGCCGGGATTACGACGACGCTGGGGCGCGGCGGATCGGACTTTACGGGCGCGCTGATTGGCGGGGCGATGAATGCCGATGCGATTGAAATCTGGACCGATGTGGATGGGATTATGACGACCGATCCGCGTGTGTGTCCTGATGCGCTGCGGGTGAAGGTTATCAGCTTTGAAGAGGCCGCGGAACTGGCTTACTTTGGCGCGAAGGTTCTGCACCCGGCGACGATTTTGCCGGCGGTGAAGAAGAACATTCCGGTGCTGGTGTTGAACAGCAAGAATCCTACGAATGAGGGCACGCGGATTATCTCCGCCGCGCCGCATTGCAGCAGCCCGTTCAAGTCGATTGCGGTGAAGAAGAAGCTGAGCATTATTGATGTTGTGGCGAGCCGCATGCTGATGACGCATGGATATCTGAAGGAGATTTTTACGATCTTCGATAAGCACCAATGTCCGGTGGATATGGTTTCTACAAGCGAGGTTTCGGTTTCGCTCACCGTAGACTCGAATGACAAGTTGCCGCTGGTAGCGGCGGACCTTAGCAAGATTGCCGACGTCAAATATGAAGGTAAGAAGGCGCTGGTGTGCCTGGTGGGCGAGGATATTCGCGGGCAGAATGGTATGGCGGCACAGGTGTTTAACGCTGTGAGGCATATCAACGTACGGATGATTTCGCAGGGCGCGAGCGAAATCAACATGAGTTTCATGATTGAAGAGGATGATGCAGATGAGGCGCTACGCTCGCTGCATGCGGCGTTTTTCCAGAATCCTGATCCGAGCGTGTTTGATGTGGAAGCAAGGAAAGCAGCTGTCAGCTCTTAGCTACTAGCTGTTAGCTTGTCTGTGCAGATGGCAACTTCCTAATCAACACGAAGCCACCAACCTTAGTTCTCGCAAGATGGGCTAAGAGCTAAAAGCTAGGAGCTGATTCAATGCTGTTTCTCGTGCTGGGTAAGGGTAAGACGGGCAGTCTGGTGGCAGAGGTGGCACGGGAGCGCGGACACAGCGTGCGCGTGCTGGACTTCAGGGAGAACCATGATGCGGCGGCGATTACGGCTCCGACACTGGCGGGCGTGGATGCGGTGATTGATTTCACCAATGCGGATGCGGCAGTGCTGAATATGCGCGCAGTGCTGGCGCTGGGTGGGAAGATTGTTGTCGGCACGACAGGGTGGTATTCCTCCCTTGATGAGATGAAGGCCAAAACGCAAAGGGGCGGAGCCCTGCTCTATGGCACGAATTTTTCGATTGGCGTGCAGAAGCTATTCAAGCTGACGGCGGAGTTGGCGAAGCTCGACGGCTATGAGTTTTCTATTGAAGAGACGCACCATACGTCGAAGCTGGATTCGCCTTCGGGGACGGCTCTTACGCTGAAGGAGATTCTGCAAGCTGCGCATCCGGGTGCGGAGGTTGCGGTGAATGCACATCGCGTGGGAGACGCCAACGGCGAGCATGTGGTGAAGGCCAAGAGTGATGTGGATGTGATTGAGTTGCGGCATGATGCGAGCAGCCGGCGCGGATTTGCGCTTGGCGCGGTGCGGGCTGCGGAGTGGCTGGCGCATCAGAAGAACTCCGGCGCGTGGGACTTCCGCGAGGTTTTCGAGCAGTTGTAAGGGCACTTCCAGAATTTTCATTACAATTTGAGCATCGGTTCAGCCGTTCGACGGAACATGCCTAGGCATGTTTGCGTAATTTCGTGCATGGAGGGTGTGCAGGATGGCCGGTTTGCTGTTCGCTGCAAAGGTGTGGCGGTGGGGTTTGCTGCCGGCGTGTCTGCTCATGCTGCAGCTGGTGTCTGCACAGACCGCACCCGCGCCGGCGGCGCACGATGATGCGAAGACACTTGCATATGAAGCTGTTGCTATCCACCCTTCCAAGATGGCGAATGGCATGATGTGGAACGGCAACGATGATAGCTTCACTACGTCCGGGACCACGGTTCGCTCACTCCTCATGAATGCCTACGATCTGATCCTCATGGACCAGATTGAGGGATTGCCAAGCTGGGGCGACAGCGATAAGTTCGATATCCAGGCCAAGATGGATGCGGAGACTGCTGCAGCGCTCAAGAATCTGCCCCGCGAGGCAAGGAATAAGCAGCGCGGACAGATGCTACAGGCGATATTGGCCGAACGCTTCAACCTGAAGATTCGCCGCGACACAAAGGTGCTTCCCTGCTATGAACTGGTGGTGGCCAAGGGCGGCGCAAAGCTGAAGGAATCTGCGCCCGACGCGCCTGGGGGCTATTCCATGAACACAGGCAGCAATAGCAGCTTCATCAATGGCCATGGGATGCAGTTGACAAGCCTCGCCTATAGCCTGTCCAACACTGTGGGCCGCATCATTGTGGACAAGACTGGCCTCACAGGAAAATACGAAATCGACCTGAAGTGGTCACCGCAGGAAAATCCGGGCTCGGATGACTCAGGGCCTTCAATTTTTACCGCATTGCAGGAGCAGCTTGGTCTCAAGTTGGAACCGACGAAAGCTCCGGTAGAGTCTATCGTGATTGAGCATGTTGAGCGGCCTACGGAGAATTAGAGGCGCAAATCCGGTTAAGCGGTGGTGAAGATTGGGTGTGGAAAACTGCGGGATTCGCTCAACGTTATAAACTGAGCTGTCATGGAAACGACAGGTTGCGGTACCGCGATTGTTACGCCCTTCCGGGTGGATGGCTCAGTGGATGATGATGCGCTGCGGGCGCTGGTGCACTGGCAGATTGACTCAGGAATTGATTTTCTTGTGGCCTGCGGGTCTACGGGTGAGGCGGCGACGCTCGACGAAGACGAGTGGCTGCATGTGATTCGCATTGTTGTGGAAACTGCGAGTGGACGCGTGCCGGTGTGGGCAGGCTGCTCGCATAACTCCACGCGGGCGCTGCTGCGACAAGCTGAGAAGCTGCGCACTGTACCGGGAGTGGCGGCGGTGCTTACTTCCAACCCGTGGTACAACAAGCCCTCGCAGGAGGGGCAATATCAGCATTTTCTGGCGCTGGCGCGGGCTGTTGACCCGCTGCCGGTATGCCTCTACAACGTGCCGGGGAGGACGGCGGCGAATCTTGAGCCGCAGACCGTGGCGCGGCTGGCGGGCGATGCGCCGAATATTCAGGCAATTAAGGAAGCAAGCGGCCAACTGGCGCAGATTAAGCAGCTTGTACATCTGCTGCCGCGTGGGTTCAAGGTTTTCTCCGGTGATGATGGGCTGGCACTGGCGGCGATTGCCGCGGGAGCGAACGGTCTGGTCAGCGTGGCTTCCAATGAGGCTCCGGCGGAGGTGGGACGCATGGTTCGCTCTGCCCTGTTGAATGACTGGACGCAGGCGCGGGAGATTGAACGGCGATATACGCGGCTGTTTGAGGCGAACTTCTGGGATTCGAACCCCGCGCCGGTGAAGACGGTGCTGAGCCTGATGGGCAAGATTAACGACACGGTTCGTCTGCCGCTTGTGCCGCCTGATCCGCAGACGCGGCATAAGCTAGAGCGCGTGGCGGGTGAGCTGGGGCTGATGAAGTTTGTGCCTTCGTTTGGGAATGATGTGTTTTAAAAGCAGGGCCCAGGGACCAGGGACCAGGAAAAAGTAAAAAAACTTTTGCTGCGGCTGTCAAAATTGTGATGGGCTGTGCGTCATGGGAGTGAAAGTCAAAAATTTCTCACTGGAGGAATCCCATGCAATATCTGCTTATGCTCTACAGTAACGACGCTGAGTGGGACAAGCTCACTCCTGAACAACAGCAACAGGGCGTGGCTGCCTATGGCGCCTATACACAGGCGCTGAAGGAGGCTGGCGTGTATGTCGGCTCGAACCGGCTGCGGCCTGCGGCTACGGCTACCACCATCAGCGCTCCGGGGGGTAATGCGAAGACGCAGGTTCTTGATGGGCCTTTTGCAGATTCGAAGGAACAGCTCGGCGGCTACTACCTGATTGAGGTTCCGGACCTGGATGCGGCACTGGCGTGGGCTGGGCGCTGCCCCGGCGCGCATCACGGGACGATTGAAGTGCGCGCTATATGGGCGATGGGCCAGGCCGCGACATACGCTGCGGCTGATTGACGTGCAGGCTATCTCAAATAGACCCGGCTTTTGCGCAGCATTGGATGTTGCGGAAGAGCCGGGTTCTGATTCTTTTGCGGTGATTCCTGCAACAATGGGGCGCATGAGCGATGCGGACAGCAGCGTGTTGGCCCGGGAGACGGCGGAAACTGCTGCACGGTGGAGCTACGGCAAGCTGGTAGCGTTTCTGTCGGCTCGCTCGGGCGATGTGGCCGCCGCAGAGGACGCGCTGGCGGGGGCTTTTACTGAGGCGCTTGAGCATTGGCCGCAGGATGGCACGCCTGAAAATCCTGAGGCGTGGCTGCTGACCGTGGCGCGGCGCAAACTGATTGATGGTGTGCGCAGGCGGCGCGACGAGGCTGGGTCTGACGCGCTGGAGACGGCGGCTTCAGGGCTTTCGGCTGCAGCGGAGACAGATGAGATTCCGGATCGGCGGCTGGCGCTGATGTTTGCGTGCGCACATCCGGCGATTGAGGCGGGGATTCGTGCGCCGCTGATGCTGCAGGCTGTGCTGGGGCTGGATGCGGCGCGGATTGCTTCGGCATTTTTGATATCGCCGGCAGCGATGGGACAGCGATTGGCGCGGGCCAAAACGAAGATTCGGCAGGCGGGGATTCCCTTTCATATTCCGGAGCAGGCGGAGCTTGGTGGGCGGCTGGATGCGGTGCTGGATGCGATTTATGCCGCCTTCTCCGAGGGGTGGATGGATGCGCTGGGGACGGATGTGGCTCGGCGCGACTTGGGTGAGGAAGCAATCTATCTGTGCCTATTGGTGACGGAGCTGATGCCGGGTGAGGCGGAGGCGTGGGGATTGCTGGCGTTGATGCTTTATGCCGACGCTCGGCGGGCGGCGCGGCGTGGTGCGGATGGTGAGTACATTCCGCTGGCGCGGCAGGATGTGGCCCTGTGGGATGAGAGGCGGATTGCGCAGGCGGAGGCTGCCTTGCGGCGTGCGGGTGCGATGGGCAGGATTGGGCGCTTTCAGCTGGAGGCGGCGATTCAGTCGGCGCATGTGGAGCGACGGGCCAGACTCGGAACGGCGGGACGTGCGAACTGGCAGGCTGTCGTCGAGTTATACGACGCGCTGGTGGCGCTGACTGGCTCGCCGGTTGCTGCGTTGAATCGAGCGCTGGCGGTTGCGGAGGTTGCCGGTGCTGAGGATGCGCTGCGGCTGCTTTCTGAAATTGGCGAGGATGCGCGGGTGAAGGAATATCAGCCTTACTGGGCGGCGCAGGCGGAGTTGCTTGCAAGAACTGGCGCTGTGGCCGATGCGCTCCACGCTTACGATGTGGCGATTGGCATGGAGCGCGATCCTTCTGTGAGGCAGTTTCTGGATGCGAAGCGGGCTGCGCTGTTAGAGCAGGGGTAAGCGGCGGGATTGGCCGATCCACTTTGCCAGCTCCCAGGCGAACTGCACGGCGACGATGCAGAAGATAATGAGCATGGCGTAGTAGATGGCCGGGTTGATCTGGTTCAGCATGGCGTTGTACTTCTCTGCTTCCGACGTGGAGTTCTTCAATACTGCGTAGACGTGGTTGGCGGCGGTGAGCAACACGCCGATAGAGACGAGTCCGCAGGCCTTGAAGACAAGATGCTTGAAGAGCAGCGGCTGACGCCATGCGCCGCTGAGGAGGTCGATTGTGTTCCATGTGACCTGGACGAAGTTGAGTGCGATGACGACCCAGTAGAAGGTCCACCAGACGGGCGCGATGGTGAAGGGGCCGGTGTGGAAGTAGATGGCTCCGGGGCCGAACATGAGGAACGGGTGCTTGGGCACGAGCAGAAACCAGAAGAGGAAGAGCCAACCGAAGATGACTTCGGCGACGGCCTGCGCGTAGGAGGGTTGTTTGCGGCCTGGTTTTCCTGCGGATTCGAGCGGCGGGAGCTTGCTGGGACTCCACTCGGTGGTGATGCCGTCGAGCTCCGGCAGCAGGTGCGGATAGCTGCTCTTGATGAATTCGAGGACGGCAAAGATGAGGGTGACCCATGCCGCGGCTGTGAGAGCGGCTCCGGGACCGCGCACGAAGATGGCCTCGGCGATGGTTCCGGCGTTGGGCGTGCCGGTTGCGACGAGGATTCCGTTGACCACTGCGCCGGCGACAAAGGCCCAGAGCGCGGCGAGGCGCAACACATAGAGATACATGGGGAAGAGCACGGGGCCGATGAGGTATTGCGTGGGCTGGTAGCGCGCGGCCACGTGCATGGGCGAGCCGAGCTGCTTGAGCCAGTCGATCATTTCGCCTTCGGTGAGTTTGCGACCGAGGTCTGCTTCGCGCTCTTCAAGCTGCGATTCGAGATTGGCGCGCAGCTCGGCAAGGATGTCTTCCTGGCGGGCGCGGGAGAGAGTCCACGGCAGGTATTTGCGGACGGCCTGGAGATAACGTTCGAGAAGGTCCATGAGGGGCTTCCTTTCAGCCGAGGTGTTGACTCGGCTAGACAATGCGCTCGATAGCGGCGTTAATGGTCTGCCACTCTTCGAGCAGTTGCGTCAGGATGCGTTCGCCGTCGGGCGAGAGGTGGTAGAAGCGCTTGTTGCGCTTGTCCTCCTCGCGCCACTGGCTGGTGAGCAGGCCCTGCGACTCAAGGCGGCGGAGGAGCGGGTAGAGGGTGCTTTCCTCAATCTCCATGCCGCGGATGGCGAGGGACTTGCGGAGCGTGTAGCCGTAGTGCTCCTGCCGGAGCTGGGCGAGGACTGCCACGGTGAGGCAGCCGCGGCGGAGCTCGAGGCGTAGGTTTTCGAAGGTGGATTCGGCGGCGGTCATACTGTGTCTCGCATACTGTGCTTTACATACTGTGTTACAAATAGTGTATGGCGTCAAGAAAAATGTGCGCGGATTTTTTGCCGCTGATACGCAAATGGGCGGGGGAGGTAGCCGACAGTCGGCTGATTTATCTTTGTAACTTATTTAGAATTAGTTATATATGCGGGGATTTTTCTATTCACTTAATGGTTAATGGGTCTTTGAAAAGTGGTTACTTTACGGAAAATGAATTGCGTTTTTCTGGGGTCCGGCGAGTTGGTTAGGCTGAGTTTTCCACATTTCCACAGGTTTTTATGGAGGGGAGGGGGGTAGGGGGTGCCTTCTCCCTCCCACAGAACCACAGATTCTGGTGGGTAAGGGGGGAGGGGGTACCTCTCCGGTTCCGAAAATACTGCGGCCCGATTCCGGGGAATCGGGCCGTTTTTCTGCTCATTGTTAGTTTGGCATATTTGGGGTTAATTCACCGCAAATTGGGCGAAGATTTTTGTGTTGATGAGAAAGGGGTTACAAAATATTTTCTGCTGGAGGGCTTGACAAGGGTTTTCCACAGCACGAAGGACGAGGGGATGCGGAAAGCAAAACCTCAGGAGCCAGGCAGTGTCTGACAAACCGAATTCGATGTGATTGGTGATGCAAACGCCCCTCAGGGGCTAGGCAGTGTCTGACGAATCAAAATTCAAGCAAATTCTGCGTAGGAAGAAGAGGAATCCGGGGCTAAAGCCCTTCAAACGCAGCCTCGGTTCAGGGGGCTGAAGCCCCCTGCTCCCTCCAAAAAGCCAAAAGAGGAACGGCATA